>Ga0256406_1000049_pt1 | contig 202064 bp, 164 predicted proteins | sample RumenRJG_03DNA_FD_185986 | JGI IMG/M metagenome (GOLD analysis project Ga0256406, IMG submission 185986) | Bovine rumen microbial communities from Lethbridge, Alberta, Canada - RJG_03 | ecosystem: Host-associated > Mammals > Digestive system > Stomach > Rumen | place: Canada: Alberta... | reverse complement strand
CAGGTCGCTCACTTCTTTTAAACGCGCGGTCGGAGACTGCGGCGGAAAAGCCGGCTTTCAGGGAAGACTGGAGGCGGCACCGCTGTATTGTCCCGGCAACGTATTACTTCGAGTGGGAACATAGAGCAGCCGGACACTCAGTAACTAAAACAGTCAGCAAGTATGCAATTCATCCGAAAGATACCGCGATGACCTGGCTCTGCGGACTGTATCGGATTGAAGGTGGGGTGCCGCGCTTTGTTGTTTTGACGCGGGAACCGGCGGATGCAATCCGCTTCATCCACAACCGGATGCCGCTGATCCTGCCGGAAGAATTTCTGGACGAGTGGATTCGGCCGGACGCGGAGCCGGAGAAGCTGCTTTGCTGCGCGGTGACGGACATGGAATTTGAAAAGTCCAACTGAAACAAATAGAGAAAATGATGATAAGTTGTCTGGCAGTTGGGCTTGGTGGTTTTGCGGGTTCGGTCCTGCGGTATCTGATTGGTCTTGTGCCGCTTCGGGCGCAGTCCGGTTTTCCCGCCAAAACATTCCTGATCAACATCCTCGGCTCCTTCGCAATCGGTCTGATTGCCGCGCAGACGATTGTACATTGAGCTGGGAGTGCGAGGAGACCGTGGACGAATGCATGGAGGCCATAAATGGATAAAATCAGAGTTTTCTATTACGGGCATTCTTGTTTTGCGCTGCGAACAGGCGGCGGATCGGTTGTTCTCGACCCTTACGAAGATGGAAGTGTTCCGGGACTGCGGCTTCCGCGCGGGCTCATCGCAGACGCGGTTTACTGCTCACACGATCATTCGGACCATAACGCGGCACAGCTTGTCGGACTGACCGGGAGGTCTGCTCCGTTTCCGGTCTCGTATCTGACGGTGCCGCATGATGACGCGGACGGGAGAAAGCGCGGGCTGACAAAGCTGACTTTCATAAGCGCCTGCGGCATCACGGTGGCCCATCTCGGTGACATCGGGAGGCTGCCCACGGCGGAGGAGTACCGGAAGCTGCAGACGGCGGACGTCGTAATGCTTCCGTGCGGCGGATATTATACAATAGATTCGCGGCAGGCGCTGGAGCTGATTCGAAATATGCGTAAGCCTTGCCTGAAAATTTTGATGCACTACAGGGATGGCAGCAGAGGATATGAGGTACTCTCCGATATCTCGGGCATTCAGCGAACAATTCCAGGGGTGAAGCGCCTGCAGAACTCGTATCTGGACATTACGGCGGGCAAAGCAGTGCCGGATGAGATTGTAACGCTGGAGCCGGCGCAGGATTAGCGCGGCGGGAGTAAAGATCCGGTGAGCCGCAGTCGCAGACACGTTTTGACGCTGTCGCAACTTCGCGCAAAACGCAGCGAACAGAAGAAGGAAAAACATTGAGCGATCGAAAAATTGATTGGAGCAAAACAGCCCTGCTCGTCATTGATATGCAAAGGGCATTTGTGGAACCGGACCAGCCGCTGTGCGTGGCGGGGGCGGCGGCGACAGTGCCTGCTTTGATCATAACAGTTAACGATGCCCGCAAAAGCGGCTCCCTCATTGTCTGGATCAGACGGGAATACAAGGCTGACGGAAGCGATATGGAGGCTTTCCGGAGGGAAAAGATGCGGGCAAACGGAACATTAAATGTCATGGCGGAAGGCAGCTATGGCGCACAGCCCGTGGCAGGACTTGAAGGCGAGCCGGGAGATCCGGTTGTCATTAAAAAGCGGTTCAGCGGTTTCTTCGGAACAGATTTGAAGGAAATGTTGGATGCGCACCATATTGACACGGTTGTCATCGCAGGTACGCAGACGCCGAACTGCGTGCGCGCGACGGCGTTCGACGCGGTTTCGTTTGATTATCGGACGATTGTTTTGTCTGACTGCACATCTTCCGCGAATGCGGATGTACAGCGGAGCAATCTGGAAGATATGCGCGCGGCGGGTGTGGAGATCTGGTGAGGCGCAGCAGACGGCAGGCGCACCGGAAGGTTGATGTGCCGCGCGGGCGGTATTATCGGGACGACTTTGTGTGTGCCGCGCGGGTGGTATTGCCGTGGCGATTTTGTGTGTGCCGCACGGGCGGCATTGCCGGGACGACTTTGTGCGTGCCGCGCGGAAAGGCAATTTCTTGCATAACTGAAGAATTTCAAAATTTGCAAGAAGGGTTTCTTCGCGGAGGCGGAAATACGAAATTTGCAAGAAGAGATTTGAGAATTGAAGAGAAAGTTTCTTGCAAAATATCGAAATCCTGAGATTTGCAAGAAGCTCTTCTTGCAAATTCAATAAGGGCCAATAAGAGTTAGCGCAAATCTCAATAAGGGCCAATAAAAGTCAGCACAAATCCAATAATAACTAATATAGTTAGCACAAAATCTTAACACAATTTCCCGCCACGCGCCGGCGCGGAAGGCATGCGGGGGTATTGCCGTCGTGGCTTGGTGCGCCGCGCGAAAGGCATGCGGGCGGTATTGCCGGCGCGGCTTGTCGCGCCATTACGCCCCGAACATGCCGGCCAGCGCCGCATACTTCTTCGGCGAAACACCGACCGCTTTGGTAAACGCCTTCAGAAAATTGCTGTAATCGCGGAAGCCGCAGGACATGCAGGCATCCGTAACCGACGAGCCGCCTGACAGCAGCTCCTTGGCAATCGTAATGCGCTTGGCCGTGATATAACGGTTCAGCGTCGTGCCGGTTTCTTCCTTGAAAATCTTGCAGATGTTCGAACTGCTCATATAAAAATTCGCGGCGAGCTGCTCAATCGACAGCTCGCTTTTTATATTCTGATTGATATAGGAAAGAATCGCGTCAACCTGCTCGTGGTGGGAGATATTCCGGTAGGGGGATGTTTTGCCGTCGGGACAAGGAGTGCCCTCCTCCGGCTGCTCGGCAAGCCGGTTGTGATTACGGAACGAGATATTCAAAAACAATAAAAGCTCCATAAACGTCGCCCGATCCAGAATGTCTTCGCCCTCCTGACCTTCATTTTCACGAAACCTGTGGATGAAATACCGGAAACGCTGCTGCTCTTCGGGCGTCAGAGAAATTTTGTGCCCACAGATCTGGTCGTGGGCGGAAAAACAGTGGTTAAGGTCTGTTTTGGCGCTGCTAAGGGAGATCAGGTACGCAGGGTCGATCGAAAGGACGATGCGTTCGTGGGTTGCTTTGTCCAGTTGGGAAAGATAGTGACTTTCGAACTGGTTGATAAAGAAGATGTCGCCGGGCGCAAAATCATAAAACCGGTTGTCAATCAGAAACTGCCGGCCGCCCGAGATCGAGTAATAGATCTCGTAGGTATCGTGGATGTGCATCTTCATGGGAACATCGTCGTTGTACAGGTGAGCGACCGCGAAGGAGTGAGTCTCTTTGCAGTCACGGATCGCCTGCGTGCAGGATGAAAGAATTTGCATGTTGTACCTCCGGAAATGATTGTAGCACAGCAGCTTGTAAGATTTGCATGGTTTTATATAAATTTTGCAAAGAAACGGAAAATATTACGATGTATATTAAGAATATAAAACACTGGACTGGAGGAGGTTACCTATGGAACTCAGAACAGCTTCATCCCCGAAGGATGAAAAATATTATGACACCAAAAGGTTAAGAGATGAATTCGTTGTCGAGAAGATTTTCTTCGAAGACGAAATCAAGCTTGTGTACAGCCACATCGACAGGATCATTTTCGGCGGCGCAATGCCGGTTTCGAAGACGCTGCGGCTGGAGGCAGGCGCTGAACTCCGCGCGAAGTATTTCTGCGAAAGAATCCGGTGTGGGCATTGTGCGTATGAATCCAGCTGCCCTTTTTGATCGCAGTGCTGGCAATCGCAATGACTGTGCCGTACTTGATGACGGTTCCGCCCTCTACGATATCGGTCAGGGCAATCTTATGGCCCTTCGGGATCTCTTCGAGCGCGGTGACCTCGATCTTTCCGAGATCACCGGCAGCCAGGGAGATGGTCTCTCCCTGTGCTACAGTATCCAGCGCAACGGCAACATTGTCGCGCGGGTGAATTTGAATAAGCTTCATAAGCGCTTCCTCTGTCAGTCTTCGCTGCTTGCTACCGCTGCGGCATAAGCTGCCTCGGCGCCCTTCTCACGGATGAGATTCAGGTCTTCCAGAACCTTCGCTTCAAGGCCGGGAACCTTCGTCAGATCCTGATCCCACATCTTTTCATCCGACAAAACATCATGCACCAGAGTCTTCGCGTCCGCGTCCCTGTGCTCCCAGTAGAAGTCGAGAACCCAGTCGTCATCCTGAATCTTGTACTCGTTGCCTGCGGGGCGCTTTGCGACCAGGCCGTCCGCCTCTCTTCTCTGCAGGTCATTGCTGTAGAATGCGATGTAAGCCGCAAAGCCCATGACCAGCGCTGCCGGAAGCTTTCCGTATTTCTCGTGGAACTCGAGCAGTGACGGAAGATCTCTTGCCTTCCACTTGGAAGTGGAGTTCAGAGAAATACTCATCAGCAGGTGATCAACGAAAGGATTGTTGAAGCGGTCTGTTACAGCTGCCGCGAAATTCTCGCAGTCCTTCTTGTCCAGAGGAAGAATCGGGATAACTTCCTTGAACAGGAGCTTGTTCATGAAGCCGTGGATTGTCTCGTTGTGCATGCAGTCGCGGACAATGTTCTGTCCGGAAAGATAAGCGCCGAGAACAAAGCCGGTGTGAGCGCCGTTCAGGATGCGAACCTTTCTCTTCTTGTAAGGAGCGACCTGCGGTACGACGTGTACATTGAGGCCGGCCTTCTTGAACGGCAGTTTCTCAGCGAGCGCTTCCGGTCCTTCGATATACCATACACCAAAGACCTCGCCGACATCGAGAAGCGCGTCCTCGTAGCCGTTTTCCTTATTGATTTCCTCAACTTCCTTCGGATCACGGATTCTTCCGGGAACGATACGGTCAACCAGCGTGGAGCAGAAGAGGTTCTCGTTCTCAACCCAGTTTCGGAAATCTTCGCCAAGGCCCCAGTCCTCGATGTGCTTCAGAACGCACTTTCTGAGTTCCTGTCCGTTGTTGTCGATCAGCTCGCAGGAGAGGATTGTAACACCCTTCTGACCTGCCTTGAAACGCTCGTAAAGAAGTACGGTCAGCTTTGCGGGGAATGAAACCGGCGGAACCTGGTCAAATTTCGAATCGGGATCATAGACGATGCCGGCCTCTGTCGTGTTGGAAGCGACATATTCGAGATCCTTGCTGCGGGCGATTGCCTTGACCGCTTCCCAGTCCTTGTAAGGATTGTAGCAGGCATCGACAACCGAGATAACACGCTTTCTGTTGACCTTTTCTCCGTTTTCGGAGCCGCGCAGGTACAATGTGTACAGACCCTCCTGCTCGTTGATCAGATCGGTCAGGCCCTGTGCGATCGGCTGTACAAGAGCGACCTTGCCGTTCCAGCCGGCCAGCTCGTTGGACATATCGAACCAGTAGTCAACGAACGCGCGGAGGAAGTTGCCTTCGCCGAACTGCAGAACCTTGACAGGAGCAGCGCCCTTGCCGAGGATATATCCGTCATAGCCGGACTTTTTGAGGACTTCATAATTTAGTTTTTCCATTTTGGAACCCCTTTCCGTGTATAGATTTTTGCTGAATGCCACAATGAAAGCCGGCCGTCCTGTCGGACTGACCGGCTTTAAATTACCATTTACCGTCAGATGCCGAAATAACGTATCGCGTTCTTGTAGCTGATGCCCTCAACGATCTTCTTCAGAGAAGCATCGTTATCGGGATATTCGCCTTTCTCTACCCACTCGCCGATCAGGTTGCAGGCAATGCGGCGGAAGTAATCATGCCGCGTGTAGGAGAGGAACGAACGGGAGTCGGTCAGCATGCCGACAAAGTTGCCGAGGATGCCAAGACGCGCGAGAGACTTCATCTGCTCTTCCATGCCGTCTCTGGTATCAAGGAACCACCATGCGGCGCCGAGCTGCATCTTTCCGGGTACTTCATCGGACTGGAAGCAGCCGAGGCAGGTCGTAATCTGGTCAAAATCGCTCTGATCCAGAGAGAAGACAATGCACTTGGGCAGCTCATTATTTTCATCGAGCGCGGAGAAGAAGTCCGCGAGCTGCTGATAGCAAAGGCTCTTTGCAATCATATCGAAACCTGTATCAGGGCCTTCCAGACGGAACATTCTGCGGTTGACGTTTCTGGAGCAGGAGTAGTGGATCTCCATGACGATGTTTTCCCGGTGATACTTGCGCGCAAGGGACAGCAGAACAGTTGTCTGGTACTCGTCAATTTCCTTCTTTGTAAGCGCTTCGCCGGCCATTGCCTTGCGGAAGACGCGGTCTGCTTCCTCCATTGTGCAGGGCTCGAACGGAACATAGTCAAGACCGTGGTCGGATGCCTTGCAGCCATGCGCCTTGAAGAAGTCAATTCTCCTGTTCAGAGCAGTGCAGACATCTTCCGCGGACTGGATTTCCATGCCGGCTGCTCTGGACAGCTCCGCGATATATTCGGCGTATCCGGGTCTCTGGATATTGACGGCCTTGTCAGGACGGAAGGAAGGGCAGACCTTGAAGCCGAGGTCCTTTACCTCCGCGAGCTTCTCGTGCCACTCAAGCGAATCGACAGGATCATCGGTCGTGCCGATGAAAGCGACATTGGACTTTCTGATGATGCCACGGACCGTCAGATCGGGATCATGCTGCAGCATGTCGGTTGTCTTGTCCCAGATCTGCTTCGCGTTGTCCACGGTCAGGGGCTCATTGATGCCGAAATACTTCTTCAGCTCCAGATTGCACCAGTGGTACATCGGGTTGCCGATGGACATTTCAAGCGCCTTTGCCAGCTCTGTGAACTTGACAAACGGATCTGCGCCGCCGGTTACGTGGTCTTCGTTCGTGCCGTTGGAGCGCATCAGTCTCCATTTGTAATGATCTCCGAAATATGTGCCGTCCGCGTTTCTGCCGCCGAGCCAGACTTCCGCGATGTTGTTATAGCGGCGGTCTTCATAGATCTCCTTCGGGGAGATGTGGCAGTGATAATCGACGATCGGCAGGTTCTCTGCATAATCGTGGAAAAGATGCTTCGCTGTATCGTTATACAGCATGAAATCCTTGTCCATGAAACTCTTCATGACTTATAACCTCCTTATGACCCAGATACATAATAATCAGCTTTGTAACCGCTTACATTAAAAATAAACCAAAACACCTGTATTTGTCAATTGTAAACGCTTACATTTTGCGGAAAATTGTAGTAAGCGCTGTTTTGACAAACGATCAGAAATCCGTCGTGTTCCGGCGGACCAGACGGCAGGGGACAGTGACATCTTTTTCGACGTCCTGATCGCCGTCCAGTACCCGCATCAGGCGCTGTACTGTCTTCTCGCAGATTTCCTTCAATCCGTTGTCAATGCTCGAAAGCTCGGGCTCGCAGCACTCGGCAAACGTCGAATTGTTGTATCCGACGATGACAAGATCTTCGGGAATCCGCAGGCCGCGCGCGCAGGCGTACTTGACCGCGCCGACCGCGATGCTGTCGTTTGCCGCAAGCACCGCGTCGAACGAAAGATTCCGGTACTGCAGAAGAAGATCACGCACGTCATGTATGCCGGACGGGACGTGCATTCTGAGCTCGCCCAGAAGCGGCAGAGAGGACGCAAGGAGCGCCTGTTCATAGCCTTCCAGCTTTTCATTCGCGCTGTATGAGCGGGAGTCGGAGAGAAACAGAATCCGTTTCCTGCCGCTCCCGATCATCGAGGTGACGACCGAATAGACTGCCTTTTTATCATCGCTGACGGAAGAGTAGATGTTCTCGCCCTCTACGGACCCATTGATGATAAAGACAGGAACCTGCGCCGCCGCGCTCCGCACAAAATCCGTGTCGCTCTTTTCATGGCCGGCGTAGGTGGATCCGACCAGAAGGAGGGCGTCAATCTGCCGGGAGAGCAGAGCTCTCGCGCAGGCTTCCTTTTTGTCCTGCGCGAAACCGCTGCTGGAGAGAACATAATTGTAGCCGTGCGAAAGAAGCAGGGATTCGAGATAAGAAACGCAGCTTGACATGAACAGGTCGGATATTTCGGGGACCATGATGCCGATGGCATGCATCGTACCCTGACCGAGCCCCTGCGCGAGAAGATTGGGAGTATAGCCTTCCTGCTGAATGACGGAGAGTACCTTTCTGCGGGTTTTTCCGGAGACTTTGTCGCTGCCGTTCATCACGCGGGAGACGGTTGCGATCGAAACACCGGAAAGCCGCGCGATATCATAGATATTCATAGCTTTTCCTCGGAGATTCCGCCGCGTCCGGTTGAAAGAACAGGTGCCGGACGGTAGAAATGTAAACGCTTACATTCTGATAATAAGCGATGAAACGGGCTATTGCAAGAGGAAAGAAAGAGTTTTATGAATGGCATAAAAACACCGCCGCGCGGCATTTCGCTTACGCGGATAAGCCCCACACAAAGGCGTACTGATAGAAATGCGCGATGAACGCCTTGTCTTCTTCGTCGACTGACATTCCTTCGGCTTCCTCGTTCACGACATTTAAAAGAAGCGCGTACGTCACCTTATATAAGTACCGTTCCAGCTGACTGCGGCTGACCGAGCGGTAGACGTTCATAATAAAGGGCTTGTTGTTCCGGACAGCCTCGAAAATCTGCAGGAAACCCTGCTGCCATGTCTCATAGGTTTTGTTGCCGGCGAGAGCCCTTGCCGCGTCTTCCTCGCAGGACCATTCCACAAGATCGTAAATATCCCTGAAATGATAGTAGAAGGTCATGCGGCTGATGCCGCAGTCGTTCGTGATGTCGCTGATCGATATTTTGTCGAGAGGCTTTTTTAAAAGCATATGTTTGAGGGACTCTTCGAGAGCCCGTTTGGTGGTGTCGGACATGGGGAACCTCCTGCTCAAAACATGCCTTATTATATCATTTCCGCGGCCGGAAACCATCCCGAACCGTAGTGCCCCGCGGCTGCGAACGGTCCAGCATGTCACTGTAGCAGACCGAGGGCACAAGCCAGTAGCTGTTCATATCGTTCTCTTCGGAATAATAGACTGTAATATCCCCCCAGTTTTTTTCGGCTTCCTTTACGGTATCAAACGGAATCTGCGTCAGATAGTACGGCTCTGTCAGATGATGTTTTGCAAAGACCAGCTCATCCATCGCGTAATGGTCAATCCAGCTGGTAAAACAGATGAAAACTGCCACGCACAGACCTGTGCCAAGGGTAAGGAGCACGGTTTGACCGGAGTCCGCAGCAGAAGATTCCCGTCGCGGGAAGAGCTGACCGGAAGTCATGCCAAAGAATTCGAAAGCCGCTGTCAGTGGAAGCGCGAAGAGAAACGCCAGCCCGTAGCGGATAAAGGGCGCTTCCAGAAACCAGATGCCAAGAGAAGCAAAAACCGCCGCGTAATATATGGCATAATCCCGGCGGAACCGGAGCCCGCGGCTGCGGCGGCCGATAAAATCGATGAACAGCAGGGGAACCGAGACGAACTGGGCATAAAACAGCATGATTTCATAATGCTGCTGTCCTTTAAACCAGACCGGAAACCACTGGCGGATGGACCAGTCCTTCTTATTTACATCATAAAGACATTTCGCCCAGACCGAGATCTGCGCCGAGTCATGTTCAAGATAAGCCGCCGGGACCTTCCAGTCGACCGCAAACAGATCCAGACTTTTCACAGGGTAGAGAAGCCAGCCGGAAATCAGGATGTTCCTGAGAAGAAACGGCAGGAAAGCAAGAAATCCTGCAAGCAGAAAACGAAGGATCAGCGCCGGCTTTTTCTCTTTGATCAGAATCGCCAGAGGGTATAAAGCAAGAAGTACGACCGCGGCGGCCGAGAGCTTGATGCTGACGATGAAGATGGAAGATACGGCAAGCAGACCGTAGTATCCTGCCGGATAAAAATCGCCCGCGCGGTGCAGCGCCCGCAAAGCAGAGCCTTTCAGCCACTCGGAGAAAAGAAACAGAGCGCACAGCATGGCAAAATAGTCCGTCGCCGGTGATTGCGCGTAGTAGATATCGGTCAGAATATAGATCAGAATTCCGCATTGGCAGGCTGCGGAGCCGAAGGCACGTGTTTTACGCAGATTCAGCAGTCCATGAACAGAATAAAGTCCCAGCACCGTCATCAGAAATCCGGTAGTTCCATGGAAAGCGCCGGGCAGAATCCATGAAAACGTAAACAATGCGGCAAAACATAACGAACTGCTGTTATAGGCAAAATGCTGCTGGATATTGCCACTGCCAAGGAGTGTTCCGTATTCTTCAATCAGGCGGATTGCCTGCGCATGATAAATACCGGTATCTGTATGAAATTTGCCGCGGGAAGTGTAAAATGCGGCGGCCGCAGCGAACAGAAGGATCAGCAACCATTCGCGGGAGTATAGAATCCTGCGGAAACGGGAGAATATCGGACGGACTTCATCTTTATAGAAATAGCAGCCGGCTGCCAGCAGCGCCAGCATCAACAGGTGCGCTGCGGCTCCGACACCGGCAAAAAGGCTGAAGTATTCCGCGTATATTGTAAGCGCAAAGATTCCGGTCATCACGCAGGAGGCGGGACCGAGTATGGACGGTTTCGGAGTGGAAAGAATTCGGGAAAGCAAAGACAGCACGACTGTACCGGCAGTCATGCAGACGAGCAGCATGTAACCCCAGAGAATCAGGACTTCGAGCATAGTGGCTCCTTATACTGTTAGAATATTTTGCAAACAGTTTAATTGATAAACTAAAAATAAATATACCATATAATTATACGGTATTATACGACAGGGGAAAGAAAGTCATGATTCGGTTACAGGTGATGAACCCCTGCTAGACTTCGCCGGCAATATGGTATACTTAAAAAATCTTCTATAATGAATGATCAGTCAGGAATGAATGATTCGTCAGAAAACAGGAGGCGAAAATGATCACAATTTACGGCATGCCAAGCTGCCCGGACTGCGCTTTCGTAGAGAAGCAGATTGAGGGCAATGACGCGTACAAGATGATTGATATCGGCGCGCATGTGAAGAATCTGAAGGCGTTTCTCAAGCTGCGCGACACAAATCCGGCATTCGATGATGCGAAGGCGAACGGGTATGCGGGGATTCCGTGTTTTGTCCTGGAGGACGGAACGGTCACACTTTCTCCGGAAGACGCAGGCCTTCGTTCTGAGCAGGAAGCGTAAAATTTCAAAAAAAATCTGTTTTGCCTGTTGACTATATGTTATAGAAGTGCTATAACACATAATTGAAGAGAGGGAAAGAAAGAATGATACAGAAACCTCTCCGAAAGCAATTTAATAAATCATAACAACAAGGCTTCACCGCGGCAGCAACGGAAGGCCTCGCTACTAAAGGAGGAATGACTTATGTTAATGCCTATGGTTTGGACGAATGATTTTGATGATATGATAGATGATTTTGCTGATGACTGGTACGATCCGTTTGAGGATGTTGTATCACTGGTCGCTCCGGACAAGGAAGAGATTCAGACAGAAAAGAGTATTGACCGCCACAACAGAAAGCTCGCGAACAGATATAACAAGATGCTTCGTCATGAGTGGAACGGAATGAACCGCCTGATGAAGAAGAATCTTATGAAGACCGATGTGGTTGATCATGGCGATCACTTCACGCTGACGGCTGATCTTCCGGGCTTTGACAAGAAGGATATCAGTATCGGCTTGAAGGACGGTATTCTGAGCGTTTCCGCTTCCCACAAGGAAGACAAGGACGAGAAGGATACGAAGACCGGTAAGTTTATCCGCAAGGAGAGAACCGAAGCTTCTTATGAGAGAAGCTTTGAAGTCGGCGAGGATGTAAAGCCGGAAGAGATTGCGGCGAAGTATGAGAACGGTGTTCTGACACTTACCGTACCGAACAAGGCTGCGATAGCCGAAAAGGCTCCCGCTAAACAGATTGAGATCAAGTAACGCGAACCGCGTATGGCCGGCCCGCTGTTCCGTAAAGGAATGGCGGGCCGGCTTTTCCTATATGCTTGGCCGCTATAAGGCGCGGGCATCATCATAAAGTTCCCTTCCGACTGTACACAGAAGATAACCCGGAGGCTGAGAAGCATTGCAGAAACAATTGTGATTTGTAAAAGAATGAGCCGCAGGCTATAATGTGCCTTACAGGTTGTTCAATAATTGATATGAAGGAGTGTTTTATATGTCACTGATTACAAAAATTTTCGCTTTGCTGGTGGCGCTCGAGTTTCTGTATATTTTCTATCTGGAGACGCTCGCGACAGCGTCGGATAAGACCGCCAAGGTTTTCGGCATGACCGCCGATGAATTGAAGCGGGATTCGGTCAATACGCTTTTCAAGAATCAGGGAGTATACAACGGGCTGATCAGCGTGCTGATTCTGATCGCTGTTTTTGCTTTTTCCAGCAAAACAGCACTGATCTTCCTCATGATCTACATCGTAGCGGTAGCGCTGTACGGAAGCCTGACCAGCAATCCGAAAATCATTCTGATGCAGGGCGGGCTGGCAATTCTGACACTGATCACCTGCATTTTCTAAACCAGGGTGAGGTAATGAATTCCATCCTGTGAAACGAGGAGCAATATATGATTTCTATCCTGATAACAATCTTATTTATCGTTATTCTGTTTAAGCTGACAGGATGCATGTTCCACATCGCGGGAAAGCTGCTCGGCTGGCTGCTCGGCGGTATCGGCTGGCTGATTCTTGCCGTACTTGCGATCAGTGTAATCGGACTTGCGGTCTATGTCCTGCCGATTATCCTGATCATCGGACTGATCGCGCTGATTGCCGGCGCGGCGGCCTGAATCATCTTACTCTCGATATGCTGACTATAGAAAGGAACGACGGAAATGCCGGATATCTTTAGAGGACTCATCATTCCGTTTATCGGAACAACTGCAGGAGCGGCAATGGTGTTTCTGCTTCGCGATCAGCTTACGCAGAAGGTGCAGAAATCGCTGACCGGTTTCGCGGCCGGTGTCATGGTTGCGGCCAGTTTCTGGAGCCTGCTTGCTCCTGCGCTTGAAGAAGCCGAAAACATGGGAAAGTTTGCGTTTGTTCCTGCCGCTGTCGGCTTTCTGATCGGCATGGGATTCCTTCTGCTGCTGGATGTCATTACGCCGCATATGCATATGGACAATGAAGAAGAGGGCCCGAAAAGCGGCTTGAAAAGGACGACCAAGCTGATCCTCGCGGTTACACTGCACAATATTCCGGAGGGGATGGCGGTCGGCGTTGTTTTTGCGGGATGGCTGTACGGCACGAGCAATATCACGATGGCATCCGCACTTGCACTGTCCATCGGCATCGCGATTCAGAACTTTCCCGAAGGCGCGATTGTATCCATGCCGCTTCGCGCCGGGGGTATGAAGAAATCGAAGACGTTCGTCCTGGGAACGCTGTCCGGCGCGGTGGAACCTGTCGCCGGGCTGATCACCGTGCTTGCAGCAGGATTTGTTGTGCCGGTCCTTCCTTATCTTCTGAGCTTTGCGGCCGGCGCCATGATGTACGTCGTAGTCGAGGAGCTGATTCCGGAGATGTCCGAGGGAAAACATTCAAACCTCGGAACGGTTGCCTTTGCGGCCGGCTTTACGCTGATGATGATTCTGGATGTGGCGCTGGGATGAGCAAATGCCCGGCTGACAGTTTTCTTCTGTCAGCCGGGCATTTAACTGTTGTGATGGATTTGGAACCCGGAGCTAGTTTCTTGCTGCCTCGAGGAGTTTGTTTTTCAGCTGATCCTCAATCTGCGCGAGTTCGTTTTCCGCCGCAAGACGTTTCTGCTTGCCTTCCTTCTGCACCGCGATGACTTCGTCCATAGCGGAAATCAGCGTTTCGTTCGTATGGCGAAGCGTTTCAATGTCAATGATGCCGCGCTCGGATTCCTTCGCGGCGGCTACTGTTGCAGTCTTCAGCGCATCCGCGTTCTTTTTGAGCAGTTCATTTGTCATGTCATTGACTTCCCGCTCTGCTCTTGCCGCCTGCGCCGCGTGCTCAACGCCGAGTGAAATTACCATCTGATTCTTCCAGAGCGGAATCGTGTTTACAATGGTCGACTGGATCTTCTCGGCCATGACCGTGTCGCTGGTCTGCACCATACGGATCTGCGGCGCCGTCTGCATCGAGACGGTCCTTGTGAGCTCGAGGTCATAAAGCTTCTTCTCAAAGCGGTCGCACTGGGCGCTCAGATCCCTTGCGGCCTGTGCGTCCTCTGCAAGACCGCTTTCCTCCGCCTTTTTCTGCAGCTCCGGCAGATCGTTTTCGCGGACTGCCTGCAGCTTCTTTTTGCCGGCAAGGATATACATGGTCAGTTCCCGGAAGTAATTCAGATTCAGCTCGTACATCCGGTCCAGCACATCGATGTCTTTAAGGAGCATAACCTGATGCTTCTCGAGCTCGTTCGAGATTGTCGTGACATTGGTCTCGACCTTACTGTACTTCGCCTTCATAGCCGCAAGGCTGTTGTCCGCCTTCTTAAAGAGCCCGAACAGACCTTTCTTTTCTTCATTGTCAACGTCAAAATTGCGCAGCTGCGTTATCAGCTGTGTCATCATCTCCCCGGTTTCCCCCATATCCTTCGTGCGCACATTGTCGAGCGCGGACTGGGAGAAATCCGCCAGCTTCTTCTGCGTGGAGGCACCGTAGTTCATAATGGCGGCGGAATCGGACAGGTCGATTTTGTCCGCGAAAGCATCCACCTGCGAAAGCTCTTCCGGCGTCAGCAGTTTTCTGGCTTCTTCCATCGCGTCTTCCGCGGTTTTGGAAGGCGCCGGCTGCGCGGCTGCTTCCGCCGCTCCGGCGGTACTGACCTGCGTCCCGGCGGTGCTGTTCTCCGCCCCGGAGAAGGTCAGTACCGGTGACTGCGGAGCCTCTTTGTCAAAATCCCTGAAAAAATCATTTGTCATTTATTTTCCCCTTCCTGCGGAACGAGTCCGTCCCGCTCCATCATGGTTTTCATAACCGAAATATCTGACTGGATGTCCCACGCCTTGTTCTGGAACAGATCGTTGAACAGCTTTTCGTAAGCGGTCTGAATTGTATCCAGACTGTCCCGGATTTCCTGCTTGGTCTGCTGTACGTTTTCGGTCGAAACACTCTGCCTGTCCAGATCCACGTAAGCATTCAGAAGCTTCATCATCGTCGGCAGATAATAGTTCATAAAGCGGCGAAGGCCGGACGCCGCCGAAGGATCGCGCCGCAGCTGCGCAAAGATCGCGCGCATTGTATCTTCAATCTTGTAGAGCTTCGTGCTCATTTCATCGGTATCCGGGATGACATCGTTGATCTTCCGGACGCGTCTTATGTACTCATCCCCGTCCTTCATGATCGCCGCTGCTTCTTCGGGCAGGTCATCGTATTGGTGCGCCTTCTGCTCCTCTTCTCTGGCGGCTTCCTGCTCCCTTTCGATTCTGCCCTGCTCTGCGTTCTGATAGAGTTCATAGACATGCCCGGTCAGCATCAGTGTTTTCTGCTGTTTGTCAAAACGCGCGTCCTTCAGATAGCCGGCGCGGATCATCTTCGAAAGGTCCGTCCGAACGAGCTCATCGGGCGCGGAGACTTGTTTTGCCAGATCGGAAATCGAGAAATATTCCTGATCGCCGACAAGTTCCGCGTACCGGAAATACTTCTTCACAAGCCGGCGCGTCGTGACGCCTCGGATGGTCGCAAAGATGCCGGCACCAAGGAGCGCGGTGTAGAAGAGAAAGCCCGCCAGAACAAACCCGTACCCGGTCCCCGCAACCGACATAAGCAGTCCGATCACGAGAAACGAGAGAATTCCGAATCCGCCGAGGATATCGCCGGTAACGCCGAGAATCAGAGGAACCAGTCCTTTGTTTCTGGAAATGCCGCTCCGGAGGAAAAAGGTGCTGCCTTCTTTCGGCTTTGCGGAAGGCTTTGCCGCGGCGCTCTCCGGATGGCGCAAGTACCATGCGGACTGATAATCCTGCCAGTATTTCTTCTCCTTGTCCAGCCGCGAGGAATCGCCGGACTTTGCGCCGCTGCCCGGAGTAAAACCCTTGCCTGCGTTCTTCATGGCTTCCGAGGCTTCCTGCAGCGAATCACGGATTTTGCCGGAAAGAGCGGAATAGTCATTGGAAGAGACGGCGTCGTTTACGGCATCCATAATCGCGCCGCCGGTATCGAACAGATCTTTAATTTCCATTTCAGCAACCCCTGTCTGCCTTCCTGTAGAAAGAAGACATCTATACATTCAATTATCTATGGATTGAAGGGGAAGAGCAAGTGCTAATTGGCCGGTCGGCTCTGTTCTTCAGAGATATTACATGATATAATCAGAACGATTTCGGGATCGGTTCCGAAGGTGTTTTGGTGCATCGCTTAGAGTCGGTGCGGAAAGGATACTATGGCTGATTGGAAAAACCTTGATACACTGGCTTCCTTTAAGAAGCTGGAAGAAACGAAGCGCGTGGATCTCGCCGCGGTGATGAGCGCAGAAGCGGGCGCGGAGCGCGTTAAGAAGTACAGCGTGCCGATGGCAGAAGGCCTGCAGTACAACTATGCGGCGAAGGCAGTGGACGATGACACATTGAAAGCGCTGCGGGAACTGGCTCTTGAGGCGCAGCTGTCCGAGAAGTTTGAGGAGCTTTATAACGGCGCCGTCATCAATACCGGTGAAAAGCGTCTTGTCCTGCATCAGCTGTGCAGAGGACAGCTCGGCAAGGATGTTGTCGCAGACGGCGTCAATAAGCGCGCGTTCTATGAGGAACAGCAGAAGAGAATTGCCGACTTTGCAAATAAGGTACACAGCGGCGAAATTGTCAACGAGAACGGAGAAAAGTTCACATCCGTTGTCCAGATCGGTATCGGCGGCAGCGACCTCGGCCCCAGAGCCATGTATATCGCGCTCGAGAACTGGGCAAAGGCAACCGGAAACCTTAAGATGAGCGCGAAGTTCATCTCCAACGTGGATCCTGATGACGCGGCGGCGGTTCTTGCGTCCACGGATGTTGCACATGCAGTTTTCATCCTTGTATCCAAATCCGGCACAACGCTCGAGACGCTGACAAATGAAGCGTTTGTAAAGGATGCTCTTGTCAAAGCAGGATATAATCCTGCTAAACATATGATCGCGGTAACCAGTGAGACGTCTCCGCTTGCGAAGAATGAAGGGTATCTTGACGCGTTCTTTATGGATGACTATATCGGAGGCCGGTATTCGAGCTCTTCGGCGGTCGGCGGCGCGGTTCTTTCTCTTGCCTTCGGACCGGAAGTGTTCGCGCAGTTCCTTGACGGCGCACATGCCGAAGACGAGCTTGCAAAGGAGAAAGATCCGTTAAAGAATCCGGATATGCTGGATGCGCTGATCGGCGTATATGAGCGCAATGTTCTCGGAATGGAGGCCACTGCTGTTTTGCCGTATTCGCAGGCTCTTTCCAGATTCCCGGCACATCTGCAGCAGGTGGACATGGAGTCCAACGGCAAATCGGTCAATCGTTTCGGCGAGCCTGTAAACTATGTGACAGGGCCTGTCATTTTCGGTGAGCCCGGAACCAACGGCCAGCACTCTTTCTATCAGCTGCTCCATCAGGGAACGAACATCATTCCGCTGCAGTTCATCGGTTTCCGGGAAAACCAGACCGGCACGGATGTTGTCATCGAAGGCAGCACCAGCCAGAAGAAGCTCTGCGCGAATGTGGCTGCGCAGATCGTTGCCTTTGCCTGCGGAAAGAAAGACGAGAATCGGAACAAGAACTTCGCAGGCGGGCGTCCGTCGAGCATTATCACCGGCAGACAGCTGACACCTGCTTCACTCGGAGCGCTCCTTGCACACTTTGAGAACAAGGTAATGTTCCAGGGATTCCTCTGGAATGTTAACAGCTTCGACCAGGAAGGCGTTCAGCTGGGCAAGGTTCTCGCGAAACGCGTTCTCGCACACGATACGGAAGGCGCTCTGAAAGCTTACAGCGATCTCCTTGAGATCTGACGCGCCTGCCCGGAGAGACGGAATGGAAATTCTGACCTTATCCGGGTATCTGAAAAAGGAATACGGACAGAAGGTCTACAAGATTTCTCTTTCTGCCGGCTGCTCCTGCCCCAACAGGGACGGGACAGCCGGCTTTTCCGGTTGCACGTTCTGTTTGGAAGGAGTTTCCGGAGAATCTTCTGCGGAAGAAAACCAGGGAGACCCGCCGGCAGCAGAGTGTGATAGACTGATTTTGTTAAGAAACAACTCTTAATAACCGGAACCGGTTTATCAGGGGAGACATGCAGGAAAGGAGAAGATGAAACTATGTGTACAGCAGCAGCTTATACGGGGAAAGATCATTATTTTGGCCGGAATCTGGATCTTGAGTTTTCCTATCACGAGACGGTAACAGTCACGCCGAGAAACAAGGCACTGACATTTCGTCACTGCACGCCAATGCCGCATCACTTTGCGCTGATCGGAATGGCATATGTCGTAGGCGATTATCCGCTGTATTATGACGCTGTCAATGAAAAGGGACTTGGTATGGCAGGTCTGAACTTCCCCGGAAACGCGGACTACGGGAAAGCGGCCGAAGGGAAGGACAACATCACTTCTTTTGAATTTATTCCGTGGATCCTCGGCCAGTGCGAAAGTGTTCAGCAGGCAAGAGCGCTTCTTGCTAAAATCAATCTGACCGATGACGCGTTCGCGCCGCAGCTTCCGCCTTCACCGCTGCACTGGATGATCGCGGATCAGAAGGAAGCGGTTGTTTTTGAGCAGACAGCAAAGGGCGGTGTAGTTTATGACAATCCGGTCGGCGTCATGACGAACAACCCGACGTTCGACTATCAGATGACGCATCTTGCGGATTATATGAACGCTTCCGCGGGACTTCCGCAGCAGAAACTGATTCCGGGGGTTACGCTGGATACGTACAGCCGCGGCATGGGCGGCTTCGGAATTCCGGGCGATCTTTCTTCGGCATCCCGTTTTGTGAAAGTTGCATTCACGCGGATGAATTCGGAGAAAGCGGAGACGGAGTCCGCGAGCATCAGTCAGTTTTTCAAGATTCTCGGGTCTGTAGAGCAGCAGAAAGGCTGCTGCCGGCTTGGGACGGATGCGGACGGCCGCCCGGTCTGCGAGTATACGATTTACAGCTCCTGCTGCAATCTGGACAGGGGAATCTACTATTACACGACCTATGAGAACAGCCAGATTACCGCGGTGGACATGCACCATACCGATCTGGACGCGGAGCAGCTGACTTCCTACGAACTGGTGCAGGGACAGCAGATCCGGATGCAGAACTGAACAGAAATTGAACTGAAAAAGGCCCGCAGCGGAGCGCGAAGACAGGAATATTGCGATGCTCCATTGCGGGCCGTGCTGACAAAGTATAGAATACCTATAATATTGTTAAAGGAGAGTTGACGCATATGAATAAGGCAGTTGTAACCGACAAGGCACCCGCTGCGCTCGGCCCGTATTCCGCGGGCGTGGAAGTGACGGGGAGCAGTAAAACCGTTTATGTATCCGGACAGATTCCGGTGGATCCCGCGACCGGAAATTTCGCGGGCGATGATATTCAGACGCAGACGGCACAGTCCCTGACAAATATCCGGAATATTCTTTCGGCGGCAGGCCTGGACATGTCCGATGTTGTTAAAACGACGGTTTATCTTGCGGATATCGCTGATTTTACCGCAATGAATGAAGTGTACGCGACGTTCTTCACGGCGCCGTTTCCCGCAAGGTGCGCGGTCCAGGTCGCGGCGCTGCCCAAGGGGGCGAAGCTTGAGATTGACGCGGTTGCCTGCAGATAACAGGACACGGAATGCACAAAAAGGAATGAGCAGGACGAAACAGTATGGAAGAGAATAAGATTACCGGCCCCTACCGGCCGATGACACCGTCGAACCTTTTGATGATTGTTCTGGGGTCCGCAATATATGCCTGTGCTGTCAACTGGTTCATGATGCCGCTGCATTTGTACGCCGGCGGCATTGTAGGTCTTGCGCAGCTCATCCGGACGCTGCTTTTTTCAAATATAAACGGTGTCGATGTCGCGGGACTTGTCAACCTCGCGCTGAACATTCCGCTGTTTCTTCTGGCTTACCGGTCCATGAGCCGCAAGATGCTGGCCGGCACGCTGATTTCGGTCGCGGTGCAGACAATCGCGTTCACGCTGGCACCGATTCCCGTAAAGCCGCTGATTGATGATACGCTCGCGAATATTCTGATCGCGGGGCTTTTCGGCGGCGCCGGGTGCGGCCTCATACTCACGAACGGCGGCAGCGCCGGCGGCCTTGATCTTCTGGGCGTTTATCTGACCCAGAAGGGGCATTTTTCGGTCGGCCTCATGAATCTGATTTTCAACGCCTGCCTTTATACGGTAATGGCGGTTTTATTCCAGCTTTCGGTCGCGATTTATTCGATCATTTTTGTTGCGGCCTTCGCGATTGCGATTGACCGGTTCCACTACCAGAACATCGAGCTGGAGCTGATGATTTTTACGCATCATCCGGAGATCAAGGACATCATCATGAGCAAGTATGTGCGCGGCGTAACCTGCTGGAAAGGTATGGGCGCGTATACAGGTAAAGAGACCGAGGTCATGGTTACGGTTGTCGCCAAGAGTGAAGTGGAAGAGGTCAAGAAAGACATTCTGTCAATCGATCCGCAGGCCTTCATTATCGAGAAGACGGGGACCAATGTAACCGGCGGATATCAGAAGAGGCTGGTCTGAAAGGAGTTTTTATGCCTTCGCTTATGTTTGATTTCAGCGCAAAACAAGACGCGGACAGCCCGCAGTCAAAGAACAGCGCCGTTGCACCAAAGGTATGCACCTATACGGAATTTGAAAGTGACGCGTCCTTTGCGGATGCCGCGCATCCGATTCTGGTACTGGATGATAAGGATGCCGCGCTGCAGCATCATGTCAGCGGTGTTTTCATGAGCCCGGATAAAAGAACGGCTTTCCGTTATCAGCCGGCTTCGGGAGAAAGCTGCACGGTGGATATCCTGCGGATGGACAGCCGGTTTACAGCCCTTCTTTCGTGGCTCGGGGACAATCAGATCGGCGTGCGGCTGTCCGGAGCGCATACGGAGCAGGGATTTGCCGTCTACAAAATCCGGGAAGTGGATTCCGGCGGAGAGACCAAGCTGTCCGCGGAAGACGGATTTCTGCAGTTTATGATTACAAGGCTCCTGCAGAGCCGTTCGCTCGATGAAGCGCAGGAAGACGACGACACGGACCCTGAAGGCGATGACATGAAGCTCACAAGCCTGCAGAGCATTACGGATTTCCTTTCCTGCACCGGCAGGACGCTCCCTTCGAATATCCGGCTCTGGGCGAGGAGAAACCTGGCTGTCGCAAGATCGAAGGAGGTCAGCCCGGAAGAACGGCGGCATGCGCAAAGAGCGCTTTCCATCATGCTGAACGTGCAGTGGAAGAGCGATTATTTCGAGGCGATTGACCCGGCGCAGGCGCGTAAAATTCTCGATGAAGAACTGTACGGCATGGACAAGGTCAAGCAGCGGATCATCGAAACGATCATTCAGATCAACAGAACGCATACGCTGCCGGCATACGGACTGCTGCTCGCGGGGCCGGCAGGCACCGGAAAATCGCAGATTGCCTACGCGGTCGCAAGAATTTTAAAGCTGCCGTGGACGACGCTTGACATGAGCTCGATCCATAACTGCGAGCAGCTGACCGGTTCTCCGAGAGTCTATTCGAACGCGAAACCCGGAAGCATTATGGAAGCGTTCTACGCGGCGGGTGAATCCAATCTTGTCTTTATCATCAACGAACTGGACAAGGCGGACACAGCGGCTGCGGGCGGAGGAAACCCCGCGGACGCGCTGCTGACGCTGCTGGACAATATCGGCTTCACCGATAACTACATGGAATGCATGATTCCGACGTCCGGTGTCTATCCGATCGCGACGGCAAATGACAAGTCCAGAATCAGCGCGCCCTTGATGAGCCGCTTCGCGGTCATTGATATTCCGGACTATACACCGGAGGAGAAGAAGACGATTTTCCTGAAGTTTTCGCTGCCCCGTGTTTTGAAGAGAATGGGAATGAACCGGGAGGAATGCGTCGTGACAGACAAGGCCGCGGAGCTGGTTGTAAGAAAGTTTAAAGACACGACCGGTGTGCGCGATCTTGAACAGGCGGCCGAGCATCTGGCGGCGAACGCGCTTTATCAGATTGAGACGAAGAAGCTGGAGCGTGTAGTTTTTGACACGGAAGCGGTTGACCGGATACTGTAAGGCGAAGCGCTGTAACAGGGGAAATACAATGGATGCACAGAAAACATATAAGACCTGGCTTTCCAAGATACCGGAAAATGATCCGATGTACCTGGAATTAAAGTCAATCGAAGGAAATCCGGAAGAAATTAACGACCGGTTTTATCAGGATATCGCGTTTGGCACTGCAGGCCTTCGGGGAATCTGCGGCGCCGGCACGAACAGAATGAACGAGCGGACGGTCGGAAGGGCAACGCAGGGAATCGCGGACTACATTTTATCAAGCGGAGAAGATCCGGACAGAGGAGTTGTTATAGCCTATGACTGCAGGCACCATTCCAGAGAGTTTTCGGAGCTCGCGGCGCGGATTCTGGCCGGGAATGGAATCCGTGTCTATCTGTTCCCGTCGCTTCGTCCGACACCCGAGCTGTCCTTTGCGATTCGCAAGATCGGAGCGGTATCCGGCATCAACATGACGGCAAGCCACAATCCGAAGGAGTATAACGGATACAAGGTGTACTGGAAGGACGGCGCACAGATTTCCGGAGAAGTGTCGGACGGGATCGCGGCGGCAATTCAGCGACACGATCTGTTTGACAAATTCGCAGAGAGCAGCATCGGGGAAGGCGTGCGCAGCGGCCGGATTCTGATGCTCGGCGAAGAGATGGACCGCGCCTATCTCGATTACTGCCACTTAATGGCGCAGCGGGATGACGCGGAGCTGGATCGGTCCGTCCCCGTCGTATATACGCCGCTCAACGGAGCCGGCAGTGTGCCGATGCAGACGCTGATGCGGGAACGCGGCTTTGAAAATTTCTTTATTGTACCGCAGCAGAAGGCCCCGGACCCCGATTTTACGACGGTTCCGTTTCCGAATCCCGAGAATCCCAAAGCCTTTGATCTTGCCGAGAAGCTCGGGAAAGAGAAGCGCGCGGAGCTTTTAATCGCCACAGATCCGGACAGTGACCGGATGGCAGTTGAAATTGCGGATGGAAACGGCGGCTACCGCTTTTTAAATGGCAACCAGACCGGCGCGCTTCTGATCTTTTACCTGGCGATGTCCGAAAAGGAGAAGGGAACGCTGCCGCCAAATGCCGCGATGATCCAGTCGATTGTCACCGGAGATCTCGGCAAAACAATCTGCAGGGACTACGGCATCGAGGTTTTTCAGGCACTCACCGGTTTCAAGAATATCTGCGGTCAGATCCCGAGAATCGAAAAACTCGGATATACATATTTCTTCGGGTATGAGGAAAGCATCGGCTGCGCGCCGGGAGAGCAGGTCCGGGACAAAGACGGGATCTGTGCAGGTATGCTGCTCTGCGAGATGGCGGCTTTCTATCGAAAGCGCGGCATGGCAATGCGGGACGTCCTTGAAATGCTCTACAGGAAATACGGATACACGGCGGAAGAGCAGGTCTCGATTGTCCTGAAAGGTCAGGAAGGCGCAGCAAAGATTGCGGAGATGATGACCGCGTTCCGTGAAGAAAAGCCGGATCATTTCGGAAAATTCAGGGTCAGAAAGACGACAGATTATATTGCAGGATACGATGACGGCCATGATATTCTGCCGCCCTCCAATGTTCTGAAATTTGATTTCGGAGATGGCATCTGGTTTGCGGTGCGGCCGTCCGGAACCGAACCGAAAATCAAGTTTTATTACTATGCTGCCGGCGGCAGCAGGCAGGCGGCGGAGGATCTTGCAGAAGAATTAAAAGCCGCAGTCAACGAAAAGCTCAGAAACCTTCTCCCGGAGCGTGACGTATAACGGGCAAGGGACTAACCGGAGAAAGAATGAAGACCAGAATATATATTGACGGACAATACGGAACGACAGGACTTCAGATTTATGACAGGATCGGTCAAAGAGATGACCTCGAGCTTCTGCGGATCGCGGAAGACAAAAGGCACGATGAGAACGAGCGCAGGCGCCTGTTAAACGCGGCGGATATTGTTTTTCTGTGCCTGCCGGACGCGGGGGCCATTGAAGCAGTGGACATGATCGTGAACCCGCATGTCCGCGTCATTGACGCTTCCACGGCGCACAGGGTCAGCGAAGGCTGGGTTTACGGCTTCCCGGAACTGTCCGCGCAGCAGCGCCGGGAAATCGCGGAGGGCAGCAGGATCGCGAATCCAGGCTGCCACGCGACCGGATTCATTTCGGTCACGGCACCGCTTGTCCGTATGGGAATACTGCCGGAGGATTATCCGGTAAGCTGCTATTCCCTGACCGGCTACTCCGGGGGCGGCAAAAAGATGATCGCCGAATATGAAGCGCCGGACAAGCCGGAAGCGTTATATGCACCGGGAATCTACGGTCTGAACCTGCGGCATAAACATGTGCCGGAGATGCAGAAAATGACAGGGCTTATCTATCCTCCGGTTTTTCTTCCGGTCGTGGATGATTATTACAAAGGAATGGCGACAACGATTCTGCTGCAGAACCGGCTCCTTACAGGGCACCCTTCCGCGGAAACAATCTGTGAAAGATTGCAGGAGTATTATAAGGGAGAGCGCTTTGTGCGCGTGGCTCCGTTCGGGCAGCAGCCTGCCAGACTCCACGCGAATATGCTCGCGGGGACCAATGAGCTGCGGATTAATGTCTGCGGACATGAGGAGCAGACCAGCGTTACCGCCGTATTCGACAATCTGGGCAAAGGAGCTTCCGGAGCGGCCGTGCAGAATATGAACATTATGCTGGGGCTGGACGAGAGTACCGGGCTTGTGTGAGATGTTTTACCGACAGAACGAAAGGAAACAGGATGAAGTTTAACCGGAACTGGAAAGAAACCGCCTGGGGGTCAAGAACATTTGCCGCGTGCGCGGCCGTGCTGCTGTTTGTTATTGTCTCGCATCTGAATATCGTGGCAGCCGGCATTTCGACATTTATCAACTTCTTTGCGCCGGTCATTTATGGTATTATCATTGCCTATATCATGGATCCGCTCTGCAAGCTGTTCCAGAGGTCGCTGTTCCGCAAGGTGAAACGCGAAAAGGTGAACCGCATCCTGTCGGTGGCTTTTGCCGCGATTGTGATTATTCTGCTGATCGTTCTGTTATTTGTTGCGCTGATTCCGCAGCTGTTTTCCAGTATCAAAGGGTTCTTCGACAATCTGGAAACCTATGCCGAAGGCCTGCAGGCGCTGATTGGAAGCATCGGCGGAAGCGCCGGCGCGCAGGCAGTCCACCTGGATCTGAATCAGGTGATTTTGCAGATTAACGGTTTTATCGGGAGCATTTCCCACAGCATGACGCAGAACTTCGACAAGGTGCTGGATACCGGCAGGTCCATCGGAAGCGGTATTATGAACGGGGTGATCAGTTACATCCTCGCAATCTATTTCCTGATCGACAAGAAATCGGTGCTGCGGGCGTTCAGGCACTTTTTCCGGCTGCTGCTTCCGGAGCAGAGGTACAATGAGGCCGGTATTTTCTGGAGCAAGTGCAATGATATCCTGATCCGCTATATTATTTTCGATCTGCTCGACGGCTTGATTATCGGCGTTGCGAATGCCGTGTTCATGGTGATCGCGCAAATGCCGTATATCGCGCTGATTTCGATTGTCGTGGGTGTTACAAACCTCGCGCCGACGTTCGGACCGATTGTCGGTGCGGTCATCGGCGGCTTCATCCTGCTGATGGTGAATCCATGGTACGCGCTGTGGTTTCTGATTTTTACGGTGATTCTGCAGACGATCGACGGGTATGTCCTGAAGCCGAAGCTTTTCGGAGGGTCCCTTGGCATTCCGTCACTCCTGACACTGGCTTCTATTATTGTCGGCGGAAGAATGTTCGGCGTTGTCGGCATCCTGATTGCCATTCCGGCGGCAGCGATCTTTTACTTTATTTATCATGAATATATTGTTGTGAAACTTCAGAAGGTACGCAGCAAGGACAAGGAAAAAATCTCCGAATGACAGTAACATCCGCATTTATTATAAACAGCATCCTTCTGGGCGCAGGCCTTGCGATGGATGCGTTCTCGGTCTCCATTGCCAACGGACTGGAAGACCCCGGCATGTCGCAAAAAAGAATGTGCTGCATTGCGGGTACCTACGCCGGCTTTCAGTTTCTGATGCCTTTGGCCGGCTGGTTCTGCGTTCATAAAATTGCATCCGCGTTTGAGGCGTTTCAGCAATTTATTCCCTGGATCGCGCTGTTTTTACTGTCTTATATCGGCGGCAAGATGCTGGCCGACGGCATCCGGAAGATCCGGGCGGTGGAGGAGGAGAAGCACTGCTGCAAACGGCTGGACCCGGCGACGCTCTTTATGCAGGGGATTGCCACTTCCATTGATGCGCTTTCGGTCGGGTTTACAATTTCGGAATACGGGGCACCGGAAGCGCTGACGGCATGCGCGATCGTTGCCGTTGTCACGTTCGCGATCTGCATGTGCGGGCTGCGGTTCGGCAGGCACTTCGGCGCGCGGCTGTCCGATAAGGCTTCAATTCTGGGCGGCACGATTCTGATCGGCATCGGGCTTGAGATTTTTATACGCAGCTTTTTGCCTTAAATTATCCGAGGGGAAACAAGGGGGAAAACATGTTCGACACTTCCAAACAACGAATTATCCGGGTGATCGGTCACAAGAATCCGGATACGGATTCCATTTGTTCGGCGATTTCCTATGCCTATCTGAAAAACTGTCTTTCCGGAGAGAAAATCTATGAGCCCCGCAGGGCGGGAGAGATCAACAGAGAGACGGAGTTTGTTCTGCGGCATTTCGGCTTTGAACAGCCAAGACTTTCCGTCGACTTAAGCCCCAATATCAGCAACATTGATATCCGGCAGGAACCGGGCGTGGACGGCAATATGAGCATGCGGGCAGCCTGGAAGCACATGATGGAGCATGAAATCGACACGCTCTGCGTCACAGACAAAGAGAATAACCTGCTGGGACTGATCGCGGTCAAGGACGTTGCCAACGCGAACATGGATCTGTTCGATACGGCGGTTCTTTCGAAAGCACATACGAGCTACAGGAACCTCCTGGAAGTTCTGGACGGAAAGCTCCTTGTCGGTGATATAGACGGAGAGATCACGAAAGGCCGGATTCTGGTCGGCACCAGCCCGGAAGTCATGGAGGAACTCGTGCAGCCGGGCGATCTTGTGATGGTCACGAACCGATATGAAGCGCAGATGTGCGCGATTGACTGCGGCGCGAGCTGCCTTGTCGTGTGCGCGGATTCCAAGGTTCCGCCGATTCTGCTGAAGCGCGCGGAGTCTTCAGGCTGCACCGTTGTTCAGACGCATTATGATACCTACGCGTCCGCGAGACTCGTCAGCATGGCGGCGCCGATCAAATATTTCATGCTGAAGGAGAACCTGATTACCTTTAATGTCAGCACGCCGATTGAAGAAGCCCGCAAAGTTATGGCGAGCCTTCGACACAGGTATTTCCCGATTCTCGACAAAGAGGGCAAATACTGCGGCGTGATCAGCAGGCGGAATTTCCTGAACATGCACAGAAAGAAAGTCATTCTTGTCGATCATAACGAGGAGTCGCAGGCTGTAGACGGACTCGAGGGAGCGGCGATTCTGGAGATTATCGACCATCACAGAATCGGAAGCCTTGAGACCGGAGGACCTGTGTATTTCCGGAATGAGCCGGTCGGCTGCACTTCGACGATCCTTTACGAAATGTATCAGGAAAAGAATGTGAAGATCCCGGAAAAGATTGCGGGGCTGATGCTGTCGGCGATTCTTTCGGACACTTTGATGTTCCATTCACCGACCTGCACGCTGCGGGATCAGGCGGCGGCAAGGGCGCTCTCTGTCATTGCCGGCGAAAACATCGAAGAGTACGCAAAAAGCATGTTTGAAGCAGGAGAAGATCTTTCCGGACGGGACGCGGATGATATTCTGCATACCGATTATAAGGAATTCTCGATCGGAGATTACAATATTTCGGTCGGGCAGGGCTTCTTTATGAGTGAAAAGGCATACGGCATTGCGGAGAAGATGGTGGCAGACTATCTTCCGAAAGAACAGAAGCGAAGCGGCATGAACATGATCTTTTACATGCTGACCAGCATCCCGCAGCAGGGGACGCTTCTTCTGTATGCGGGAAAAGGGGCAGAAGAGCTTGTTCAAAGTGCGTTTCATGTGGAGGCGAAGGACGCTCAGGCGTTGCTGCCCGGGGTTGTCAGCAGAAAGAAACAGCTGATTCCGCCGATCCGCGAGCAGCTTCTCGCCTGACGCCGTTTATTCTTACTTTTTCAGCAGCCTGTCGGCAACCTGTCCGTTATCTTTGCCGTACAGGATGTAATACAGGTACCAGTTGACATTACTGCCTCCCATCGCCTTCTCTAGCTGCGGATAGTTCGCCTTGAAATATGAGAGATTGAAGGAGGGGGCAGCGACTCTGCCCTGTGCCATGCCCTGTGTCAGGAAATGCTGGAACAGCTGATTTTCATCCAGCGGAATGCCTGCAGCCGCAAGGTCGGGATTAGCCGCGTAATAATAATTCGCGTTGAAAACATCGCGGAAATCGGAAGCCGCAAACGGCAGACCGGCGATCAGCTTGTACAGATACCCGGAAATCAGTCCCTCTTCGGAGAGCATGCGCAGTGACTCCGCGGGAATACGGGCGCCCTTTTGCCAGAGGCTCAGAATGTTTCCCTGATAAAGTGTCTTGAAGCGGAGCGCCTGTTTGAGCTGGCGGTAGGTGCCATTTGCGTCGGTCCATGGATTGGAAAGTGCGGGAAGTAACAGTTCCTCCATGGAAATGGTCTGTGTCCACCTGGATTCATAGGCAGGAGCAGCGCTTGCGGAGAGCGCTGCGGGCTGTGCCAGCGTGCAGACGAGTGCTGCGGCAGCAGCGACCGCTGCCAGTTTCGCGGTAAATTTCTGATTCATAATATCCCCTTTCTTATATAACGATTCGGAATCTTTCAATAGTGTCTGTTCACTTTGCGGCCGGCGTTTACGCAGATAATGCCTGTCGGTTCTGCGGTCACCGGTTACTCGGAGCGCAGAGCGTCAATCGGATTGAGCGCGCTCGCGCGTTTGGCAGGCATCCAGCCGAAAATAATGCCGACGGCGGCCGAGAAGCCCGCGCCGAGGACAATTGCTCCATAGGATATGGAGAAGGTTGTTTTAAGCGCTTTCGCGCCGATAAAAGCGACCAGGAGTCCCAGGAGAATACCAACTATCCCGCCGATGACGGACAGTGTAATGGATTCGATCAGAAACTGTGACTGAATCCGGACAGGTTCGGCACCAAGCGCCTTGCGAAGACCGATCTCCTTCGTCCTTTCTGAAACCGAAACCAGCATCATGTTCATAATGCCGATGCCGCCGACGACAAGGGCGATCGAGGCAATGCCGCCCAGCATCGTACTCAGCATGGTGCGGACAGAATTCATGACGTTCATCAGGCTTTCCAGATTGATGATCGAAAAGGCGTTGTCGGCGTCATTGTAGATCCGGTTTAATGTTTTGCGGAGATTCGCTTCCACCTGCGACGAAGTGTAAGGACTGCCGTAATACACATCGACACTTGTGACATTCGCTGTTCCCTGCATCCGGAGCACGTTTTTATAGGGAATCGTTACGGTGCCCTTGACCTGACTGTTGTCGGTCATCGCGGCGGTCAGGCTGTCGGAAGGTTTCCTGATTCCGATCACCTTATAGGTGTAGCCGTCCAGTGTGAACTCTGTTCCGAGCGCTGCATTTCCCCGGAGAACATTCTTTACGAAGTCCTTGTCGACGATTGCGACGTTGGTCTGCCCGTCGTTTTCGGCAGAGCTGAACACGCGGCCGTCGGAAAGCTGATCCGTGTTATGCAGGAAGTACACGGGATCGCAGCCGTTCACGGAAATGTTCTTTGTAATCGTATCCTGATAAACCGCGGAAGTTGACATGGACGCGGAAGGTGAGATAGCTGCGACGCCCTCTGTCGCGCGCAGTTCATCCAGCGCGGTATCGGATAAACCCTTATTCAGTACGGTTCCGGGCGCGGCGATACTGATGGTGCCTGCGCCGAGTCCTTCAAATTGAGACATAACGGAGCCCGTAACACTTTGTACGATCGTGACAAGCGCAATGACCGAAGCAACGCCGATGACAATGCCCAGCATCGTCAGAAACGAACGAAGCTTATTGCTCCGGATATTGTCGACAGCCATCTCGATACTCTGCAGCACCATGGCAAAATGATTTCGCATCGAGGCGAATCCTCCTGTAGTTTTATAATTTTCGTCCCGCGTCCAGGCGGCACCGGGGCAGAACCATGCGTTTGCAGGCGCCCGCGACGCCGGCAACGGGTCACATGTCTGCGATAGCGCGGCGCCTGCGCAGGCTTACGCGTCGGCGAGAGCACCCTCACTGATTTCGCCGTCCAGAATACGGACGATTCTGGAAGCGTGCGACGCGATCTTCGGATCATGGGTGATCATGATAATTGTATTGCCTTCCTCGTTAAGCGTATGAAACAGGCGCATCACCTGTTCACCGGTTTTCTGGTCCAGAGCGCCGGTCGGCTCATCGGCTAAAAGGATGGATGGATGGTTAGCGACCGCCCGCGCGATCGCGACTCTCTGCTGCTGGCCGCCCGAGAGCTGGTTGGGATAGTTTCCGACCTTATCAGTCAATCCGACCATGGAAAGACAGTAATTTACACGCTCTTTCCGTTTTGCCGGCGGCACGTTTGCGTACAGGAGCGGCAGCTCGACATTCTGATACGCGGTCTGCTTCTGCAGAAGATAGAAGGACTGGAAGATGAAACCGATCTCCCTGCTCCGGATATGCGCGAGGCTGGTTTCGTCTTCATCTGCGATGTATTTGCCGTGCAGCCAGTAATCACCGGATGTCGGGGTGTCCAGACAGCCGATAATGTTCATCAAAGTGGATTTTCCGGACCCGGAAGGACCCAGAACTGCAAGAAACTCGCCCTTGCGGACAGTCAGCGAGACGTTCTTCAAAACATGCAGCGTCTCCTCGCCCATCTCGTAGTCCTTGCAGATGTTAACCATTCGGAGGATATCTTCCATAAGTGCCTCCGCTTATTCTGCCTGCGCGGCATCGCCGTCTGCCGGGGCGCCACCCTCATCCGTTCCGTCGGCCGGTCCCTCGTCTGTACCCATGTACAAACCTTCCTGCAGGCCCGGCGCCTTTGCAGGCAGGTAGTAGACCTTGTCGCCGTCCGAAAGGCCGTCCGTAACCTGCGTATAGGAACCGTCAGTCGCACCGAGTGTAACATTTTTGCGGGTGTATGTTTTGCCGTCTTCGCTGCGGACAAGGACATAAGAAGAGCCGTCATCGGCATTCTGCACCGCGTCATTGGAAATCGACAGAACATCGTGCAGATTGTTGATGGTCAGCTTCACCTCGGCGCTCATACCGCCGCGGACATTTTCGTCAGGCGCGAAGTTGACTTCCGCGTTGAAATAGGAGACGCCGTTTTCCACGGTTGCCTCGCGGTCAATGTGCGCGATTTTTCCGGTATAATCCTTCTTCAGCGCCTGAATACGGATCGTGACGGGATCGCCGGACTTCAGGTCCACAATATCGTACTCGCCGACCTTGATGTCGACCTTCATTTTGTCATAGTTTGTGATCGTCGCGAGGCTGGTCGTATTGGAAACCGCGGTGATGTCGCCGGTCTTTACCGAAAGCTTCGTGATCTGGCCGCTGATCGGCGCCGTAATTGTATAATCCTTGCGCTGGTCCTCGAGATTATCCAGCTGCAGCCGGCTGACTGTATCATCCGCGCCGGCCTGCGCCTGCTGCACCTGCAGGGAATAGCTTTCGAGCTGCTGCTTCGTGCTGCGGACCGCCGCGTTATAGCTGTCAACGGCGTTCAGGTAGGAGTTCTGCGCGGTAATCAGGCTGTCAAAGAGCTGCGTCAGCTGATTTTCCTCATTGATTTTCGCGGCTTCATAACTGGTTACTGCCTGATGGTAAGCATCCCAGGCCTGATCTTCGGACAGCTCGCTGGATTCAATCGCCTGCGAGGAGGAGAATTTATCATCCTGCGAGGAGGAGAATTTATCATAAGGAAGTCCCGCGTCTTCAGCCTGCTGCTCCGCATGCGCCTGCGCGTCCTTTGCCTGCTGCGTGGAAAGCGATGCGCGCTGTACGGCGTTGTAGGCGTTATCAACGTTCTGGATCGCGCCGAGAATCGTCGCGCTGAGCTGCCTGTTATTCAGATTTACTTCATTATTAAACGCCTGCTGCGCGGATACGAGTCCAGAGAAGGCGGAGTCGATGCCGGCCTGCGCGCCCTGCAGGGAAGAATCCAGACCGTCCTTCACATTGGACTGGAGACTGTTGTAGGAATGCTGCGCGGAGCGGATCTGGATAGAGCTGGAATTGGCAGATGCCGTCATTGCGGCTTTCTTCTCGGAAATCTGCTCATCGAGACCGGAGGAGTCAAGAACGGCGATGACATCGCCCTCTTTGACATAATCGCCTTCTTCCACCGGGACTTCGGTGACCTTAACGCCCGAGACAGCGGACATGACGCTGCGGGAATCTACGGCCGCAGCCGTTCCGGTAAAGGTATGGTAGGTGACAATGTCGCGCTTCGAAACGGTGTCTTCCAGATAAACGTCAGCCGCGGACTTTTTCGTCTTCCAGATAAAGAAGCCGAGGACGGCTGCGGCTGCGCCCGCGATGATGAGCCATTTGACCAGCTTTTTACGGCCTTTTTTGCGCTTTTTACTGTTCTTTCCGTTTCCGGTGCTCCCGGCGGCAGAAGACTCCGAAGCTGTCTCCTCCGCGTCCGGAACAGAAGCAGGCTTCGCAGCCGTCTCCTCTGCGTCCGGAAAGGCGGGAGATTCCTGCGCAGCCGTTTCCTCCGCGCCGGAGGATGCTGTTTCACTGACGGATTCGCTGCCGCCCGAGTTCATGTCCTCGAAAGTGATTTCTTCCTGTTTGTTATCCTGTGCATTCATAAATGAACCTCATGCCGCCCTGCGGCGGCTGTTTTTGCTGCCTGATCAAATCAGTGTAATGTTGATAGCAATTATACACGCCGGAGGGGAAAAAGAGAAGTGAACCGATTTTGCACTTCTCGCGGGAGTATGGTATAGTCCGGTCAATGGAGGCCGCGGCGCCGGGAGGCCGCACCTGCAACAGAAGTTTCAAAAAGGAATCCATATGAATCATAAAGAAGTCCATACGACTACGAAAGACAGGAATCTTGCGTATCCGGACAGGATCAGCATGGTAATGTTTTTCCTGAAAGGCTGTAAAAGGTATTTTGTCCTTGCAATTCTCTTTGCTGCACTTGTATCGCTGTTTGATCTGGTCAACCCGAAGATCATCCAGTTCACGGTAGACGCGGTGATTGGGAACAGCATGCCTTCCATGCCGTCGCCATTGCAGCCTCTGCTCACGCGTTCCGGCGGCATCCCGTATCTGCGCTCGCATCTGTACATCGTTGCGGTTCTGGTGGTGGGTGTCGCGGCGGCGGGAGGTATCTGCCGGTATCTTTTCAGCCTTATGAACGCTAAAGGGGCGGAGACACTGGTCAAACGCATGCGGGATTCGCTGTTTGAGCATATCATTCATCTGCCTTTTTCGTGGTACAGCGAGAACCATACGGGAGACATCATCCAGCGCTGCACTTCCGACGTTGAAACGATCAAAACATTCCTATCCGAACAGCTTGTTTCCCTGTTCCGGACGGTGCTTTTGATTGTGCTTTCGATCTGGTTCATGGCGGGCATCAACATTCCGCTAACGATCGTCGCGGCGGTTTTCATTCCGGTCATGGTGCTGCGGTCGGTTTTCTTTCATCAGAAGATTGCGGACCAGTTCGAGCAGACGGACGTGGAGGAAGGCAGGCTTTCGAGCATCGCGCAGGAAAACCTGACCGGTGTGCGCGTTGTCCGCGCGTTCGGCAGGGAACGCTATGAGAAGGAGCGCTTCGAGAAGCAGAACGAATATTATACAGGCCTTTGGATTACACTCCAGAAGACGTTTGCGGCATTCTGGGTCGAAGGCAATATTATAGCGACGACGCGCACAATGCTGGTTACGGTGCTCGGCGCGGTCCTGTGCGTGCGCGGAAATCTGACTGCCGGCGGCTATATTGCCCTGATTTCCTACAACGGTCTGTTGTCCTGGCCGATCCGCAGCCTTGGCAGAACGATCACGGAAATGTCGAAAGCGGGGATCTCGATTGACAGACTGCGCTATATCATGAATTCGAAGACCGAAGAGGACCGGCCGGGTGCCGGGACGCCGGATATGCATCAGGACATTCATCTGGAGAATGTCCGTTTTCAGTACGATAACGGATCCGCGGAAGTTTTAAGCGGCATCAGCATGACGATCCCCGCGGGAAAGACGATCGGGATTCTGGGCGGAACCGGCAGCGGCAAGTCGACGCTGATGTATCTTTTGGACGGGCTGTATGAGCTGCCGGAAGGAAACGGAAAAATTACGGTCGGAGATACGGATATCCGTGATATCCGGAAGTCGTGGCTGCGGAGCAATGTCGGCATTGTTTTGCAGGAGCCGTTTCTGTTCTCAAGGACACTTGCCGATAATATCGGCATCGCAAGAAGTAATTACGACCTTCGCGAAGTACGCCGCGCGGCAAGACTCGCGAGCCTCGACGATACCGTCCTAAAGTTCACGGAAGGGTACGATACGTTTGTCGGTGAGCGCGGCGTGACGCTTTCAGGCGGGCAGAAGCAGCGCACGGCGATCGCGCAGATGCTGATCCGGAAGCCGCCTGTTATGATCTTTGACGACTCGCTTTCCGCAGTCGATGCGGAGACGGACGCGAAGATCCGGGAATCGCTCCGGGAGAGCCTTGGTTCATCAACGGTGATTCTGATCGCGCACAGAATCTCCACGCTGATGCACGCGGACAAAATCTATGTGATGGAACACGGGAAGATCGTCGAACAGGGCACGCACGAAGAACTTCTTTCGAAGAACGGCATGTACGCCAAAGTGTACCGCCTGCAGACGGCCGGGGTGGAAGACGGGCAGATACCCGCGGAAGGGGCTTCCGCAGAAAGGAGCGCGCGATGAAAGGCATCCGGAAACTTGCGCCGTACCTGCGGCCGTATTATAAGACGATAGCGGTTATGGTTATCCTCGGCGTTTTCAGCTCTCTGGCCGACTCGATTTATCCGCTTTTTACGAGCTACGCGCTGGATACATTTGTCGCCGGGAAAACCCTGCGGGGAATCGTTCCGTTCTCGCTTTTGTATCTTTTACTCATGGCAGTAACCGAAGCAGTCAATTATTACTGCCTGTACAAGTGCGGCGTCGTTGAAATGAAAGTGGACAGGGACCTTCGGAACGCTTCGTTCAATCATCTGCAGACGCTTTCATTCTCGTATTTCAACCAGAACAATGTCGGCTATATCCATGCCCGAGTCATGAGCGATACCGGCAAAATCGGCGAGCTTGTGGCATGGCGGCTGATGGACTTTGTCTGGGAAGCTTCCTATATCCTTTTTGTCATCGTTATGATGCTGGCAATCAATGTGCGTCTCGCCGCGTGGACGCTGCTTATCGTTCCGGCCGGCGTGCTGATCATTACCTATTTCCAGCGCCGGCTGGTCGAAGGAAACCGGAAGATCCGGGAAATCAATTCCACGATCACCGGCAATTTCAACGAGGGGATCACGGGCGCCCGCAGCATCCGTACTCTTGTGATCGAGAAGCTCATGCAGCGCGATTTTGAAAAAGACACGACGCGCATGCGAAAGGTGAGTATCAAAACAACGCATTATTCGGCTCTGTTCACCTCGGTCGTGACGATGCTCTCTTCGTTCGCGCTTGCGGTCGTCCTCTGGCGTGGCGGAAAGATTACGATGCAGGGCGTCATCCGACTTGGAACCTTGAGCGTTTTCATGTCCTACGCGGTCGGAATGCTCGAGCCGGTCCAGAACGTCATCCAGACACTGGCGGCTTTCATCTCGATTCAGGTGAATATCGAACGCTTTACAAAGCTTCTTGAAGAGAAATCAGATGTTGCCGATTCGAAGGAAGTCATCGAAAAGTACGGTGACAACTTCACGGCAAAGAAGGAAAACTGGGAGCCTCTGCACGGCGATGTGGAATTCAGGGATGTTTCGTTCCGCTACCCCGACGGCAAAGAGCTGGTTCTTGATCATTTCAACTTAAAGGTACAACAAGGCACGAATGTAGCAATTGTCGGTGAAACGGGCGCCGGCAAATCAACGCTTGTGAATCTGGTCTGCCGTTTCTATGAGCCGACTTCCGGGCAAGTGCTGATTGACGGAAAGGATGTAAGACTCCGTTCCCAGTTGTGGCTGCACAGCAGTATCGGGTATGTACTGCAGTCACCGCATCTGTTCTCCGGCACTGTCCGCGACAATCTGCGTTACGGAAAGCCGGACGCTTCCGATGAAGAGATCTGGCAGGCGCTGCACACGGTTGCCGCGGAATATGTTGTCCGCAAGATGGATAAAGGCCTCGACAGCGAGGTCGGAGAGGGCGGCGATCTGCTTTCGACCGGGGAAAAACAGCTCCTTTCGTTCGCGCGAGCAATCCTCGCCGATCCGCGGCTTCTGATCCTCGATGAAGCGACGGCTTCGATTGACACGGTGACCGAGAAGGCGATTCAGGACGCGATCAGAACTGTGATCAAAGGAAGGACGTCTTTCGTGATTGCGCACAGACTGTCTACGATCACAAACGCGGACATCATTCTTGCGGTGAAAGACGGGAAGATTGTTGAACAGGGAACACACGCACAGCTGATGGCACGCAAGGGATATTATTATGAGCTGTATATGCGGCAGCTCGATGCGGCGGTGATGGACGAGTAACTGAAAAATGGTATGAAAAGAGGCAGCGGCTTCCGGTCTGTTTTCCGGAAGCCGCTGCCTCTTCGTTAAGGATTCAAAGGAGCAACATATTGCACGCTGGAAAGCGCCGTTCCGTCCGCAAGCACATAGGTGCCGTAGCCGTACTGATCAGATCCGTACTGTCCGATCACAGTACGTTCCAGCTCATCCACATACGCGGGGTGGTACGCGGTGATGCGCGTTCCGTCCGCGGCAGTGACAACCATAGTCTTCGTCTCGAAAGCCTTGAGATAGCCGAGCGTGACCTTGATGGTTTCAGGCTGCCTGCTGCCGGACTTTCCGGACTTCTTTGACGAGGAAGCAGCCTCTTGGGCGCTCTTTTCCTCTTCGGTTACAAGAGAGCCGGAAAGCGTGATTTCCAGAGCCTTCCTTTTTGTTGTATCCGTGTCATCGGAAATCTCATTTTCCTCATTGTACTGCTTCTCAAGCGTATCGATGATGTCCATGAAATCCCTGCGCGCCATCTGCTGCAGCGCGTCTTTGTACCGGTTCTCTTCGAGCGCTTCGGAGAGCTTTTCGAGCGGATTGCCGTCCTCGTCGCCGATGCCGGCCGCCGCCATTTTCTGCCGGATGACATTCGCCTTTCCCGACAAAACAGAATCCCCCGACTTCTCCTGCCCCTCCTCCAGAATCCGGAGGGCGTCGGTATAATCGCCCTTCGCAGCATACAGATCCGCGAGCGACTCATACGCGTTCACATAAGAAGGAGAGCGTTCGATAACCTTTTTCCAGAGCCCGATCGCCTTGTCGCCTTCCGCGCTCCTTGCCGCTGCCGCGTATACATTTGTGATCAGACTCTCGAGAGAAGAAGAGCTGTCCAGCGATTTCGCACTTTCGAGTGTCTCCAGCGCCTTTTCATAGTCGCCTGCCGCCGTATAAACATTCGCAAGATCCGTGTAGTGCCGCAGTTCTCCCGGCTCGATTTCCAGAAGGCGTGTGAGAACAGCCGAAGCCTTCTCGTATTCTTTGGCCGAAGCGTAGGCAGCAGCCAGAGCGGACAGCGCTTCCGTGTTGTCCGGATCATTCCTGTGCACCTGCTCCCAGGCGTCTATGGCTTCCTGACCGGAGCTGCTGCGCGCGAGTACAAGCTCCACGCCGGCAATCTTCTTTTTCAGAGCATCCGCGGTCTTTTTGTCATCCGGCATCCGTTTGTTCAGAAGCTCCTGTGCCCGGAGATACAAGGCCGCGCTGCTGCTGTAGTCCTTCTTGCTGGAGAAGGCATCGGCTTCCGACATCATAACAGAGATCACGTGACTGGTCAGCGCGGCGCCGTCTGTTTTGTCCATAGCAGAGAGCGCGTCCTCCAGTGTTTGTTCCACCTGATCCCAGTTCTCTTCCTGCGCATATGTATCACAAAGACCGGTATAAGCCTTCGTGTTCCCGGAATCAATCTGCAGGGCTGCCAGATATTCCTTTTCCGCCGCCGCGTAGGAGCCGCTTTGCAGCGCTTCCTGCGCGGCTTCGAGCGATCTGGACAGCCGGACCTTCGGACTCGCGTTATAAAGCCGTACGCCGAAATACGCCGCGGCAATCGCAGCGGCTGTCACGAGCAGAGTAATGACAATTATTAACGGAGCTCTGGATTTCCTCGGCTCCGGTTCAAACCATTCAGCTATAATGAGACCTCTTTCTGTTGCGTTTTCTCTGTTACTTATCCAGTAGTTTAACACATTTTTGCAAGTCCTTCCTGCTTCTTCGGCAGAGCCTTCCGCAGGCAGCAGATCTTTCGTTTGGCAATCCTCACGTATGTGCTAAAATCATATTGGTAATAACTTTTGCAAAACAACTTTCTTTATATAGAAATCAGAGGTGCATGATGACAACTCCGAATACATTTGAACCCGCGCCCGGGAGAAGAGCGCAGACCAAAAACCGTGTTTTCCAATATATTTATTACGCGAAGGAGCCGGTAACCCAGCAGCAGCTTGCCTACGAGCTGGGGCTGAGTCTTCCGACCGTGCATCAGAATATCGCGGAACTTGAAGAAGAAGGTCTCCTTTTGAAAGTCACGGGCATCAAATCGACCGGGGGCCGGCCGCCGGTCGGATATACGGTCAGCAGCGGACTGTTTCTGACAATCGGTGTGAAGCTTTCGGCGAGTCAGATCCGGTTTCTTGCGCTCGATCTTATGAGAAATGAAGTGGCGGATCAGAGAATCGCCCAGCATGAGCAGGACGGGGAAAGTCTGATCCGGACATTGACCAGGGGCCTGGCGGATTTCATTAAAGACAACCGGCTGGACAGCCGGAAGATCCTGGGCGTCGGCATAACAATTCCCGGTGCGATTGATAAAAACAGAGAGAAGGTGCTGGTGTCTCCTTCCATGCATATCCGGGATTTCCGCCTGCAGAGCCTGCAGGATGCGGTTCCGTATCCCTGCTATGTCGAAAATGACGCGGCCAGCGCAGGGTACGCGGAGCTTTTGTTTGAAACCGCGGACGGAAGAAAAGGAGACTTCGCGTATCTTCTTCTGGAGTACGGCGTCGGCGGCGCACTGATCCTGGACGGCAGGCAGTACAAGGGAACGAATGGAAGGAGCGGTGAATTCGGCCATATGTGTGTGCACCCGGGAGGACTCCTGTGCAACTGCGGCCGCCGCGGATGCCTCGAAGCTTACTGCGGGGCGCTGCGTTATACCAGAGATATCGGACGGACATCCGATGAATTCTTCGAATCACTCCGGCGGGGGAATGCCGACAGCGTATCGCTCTGGAATGATATTCTGCAGCATCTGGCGGTCGGTATCGCGAATCTGCGGATGGCTTTTGACTGCGATATCGTGCTTGGCGGCGCTACATCGCTGCAGCTGGAACCGTATCTTACGGAGCTTCGAAGACTGGTGGCAGAGAGGGACCCGTTCTCGGACGGCGCGGACTATGTGCGGCTCGGGCGGGAACCGGAGAAGGCCGGGATGATCGGAGCGGCAGGTTATTTCATTACAGAGTTCATTAAAAGTGTATGAAACATCTTTGCCTGCGTTCTTGACATCATTTCTGTCATAAAATATGATAGAATCAGTTTTGAAAGATACTTTTGCTAAAATTGTTTGCAAAAGTCCGATACGATGCAGGTACCATGCATAATAGGTGAAACTGGAGGCAGACATATGCTGTATATCGGTATTGATCTGGGCACTTCCGCCGTCAAACTCCTCTTGATGGAAGCGGACGGGCGGATTCGCAAAATTGTTTCAAGGGAATATCCCTTGTACTTTCCCCGTCCCGGCTGGTCGGAACAGAATCCTGCGGACTGGTTTGCCGCGGTGACGGACGGCATCCGGGAGCTTGTCAGTGACTGCGATCCGCGGCAGGTGCGCGGCATCGGCGCGGGCGGGCAGATGCACGGACTGGTCGTTCTGGACAAAGAGGACAAAGTGATCCGCCCCGCAATTCTGTGGAATGACGGCAGAACCACCGCGCAGACCGGTTACCTGAATCAGAAGGTCGGCAGAGACAGGCTGCGGCAATATACAGGCAATATTGCCTTCGCCGGTTTTACGGCGCCCAAGCTCCTCTGGATGAAGGAGAACGAGCCGGAGCTCTTTGGCAGAATTGACAAGATCATGCTGCCGAAGGACTACATCAACTATATGCTGACCGGCGTGCACTGCACTGATTATTCGGATGCCTCCGGAACACTGCTTCTGGATGTGCGGAATAAATGCTGGAGCAAAGAGATGCTTGCTGTTTGCGGCGTTTCACAAAGGCAGCTGCCGCGGCTTTTTGAAAGCTATGAAACGGTCGGCACGCTCAAACCGGAGATCGCGGAGGTGCTGGGCCTTCCCGCATCGGTGAAGGTCGCGGCCGGCGCCGGCGACAATGCTGCGGCCGCGATCGGAACAGGAACCGCCTGCAGCGGCGCATGCAACATTTCGCTTGGTACCTCCGGAACCATTTTTATCGCGAGCGATCAGTTTCTCCTGCCGCCGGACGGCATCCACTCCTTCGCGCACGCGGACGGAAGATACCACCTGATGGGCTGCATGCTCAGTGCGGCATCCTGCAACAAATGGTTCATGGATGAAATTCTGCGGACGAAAGATTATCCGGCAGAGCAGAAGAATATCACAGACGAGATGCTGGGACACAATCATGTGTATTACCTGCCGTATCTGATGGGCGAGCGGGCACCGCACAATGATCCTGCGGCGAGGAGTTGTTTTATCGGTATGACCATGGACACCACAAGAGAAGAGATGACGCAGGCAGTGCTCGAAGGCGTTGCGTTCGGCATCCGCGATTCGCTCGAAGAGATCCGGAAGCTCGGCATGGACATAAAGACGAGCATGATCTGCGGCGGCGGCGCGAAGAGCCCTCTCTGGAGAAAGATCTTCGCGAACGTCCTGAATATCAAACTTACGATGCCGGAGACCGAGCAGGGGCCGGGGTACGGCGGCGCGATTCTGGCTGCGACAGCCTGCGGAGAGTACAGCTCGGTGCAGGAAGCAGCGGAAAGACTGGTTCATATATCCGGCGTGACGGAGCCGGAGCCCGCGCTCTCGGCTTTCTATGAAGAGCGTTACCGGACATTCCACAAATTGTATCCCGCGCTGAAGGGGCTGTTTCCGGAACTGTAACGGGGCAGAACAGCGGCGCTTTAAGTTTACGGCGCCGTATTTATTCCATCAATCATTTTATGCAGGTTCTGCGGCGCAGAACCGGAAGGAGATCATATGACAACTAATATTCCCACAATCAAAGTCGGTATTGTAGCGGTATCCAGAGACTGTTTCCCGGCTCCGCTTGCCGTGAACAGAAGAAAAGCACTGGTACAGGCCTATACGGACAAGTACGGCGCGGACGACATCTATGAATGCCCGGTCACCATCGTGGAGAGTGAAACGGACATGGTGAACGCGCTCGAAGATGTCAGAGCGCACGGCTGCAATGCGCTCTGCGTCTACCTTGGTAACTTCGGCCCCGAAATCGCCGAGACACTTCTCGCAAAACATTTTGACGGGCCGAAGATGTTCTGCGCCGCTGCCGAAGAAGCTTCCTCGACGCTGGGCATCACCGGACGCGGCGATGCGTTCTGCGGCATGCTCAATGCCAGCTATAACCTGGCACTGCGGAACACGACCGCATGGATTCCGGAGTATCCGGTCGGTGATGCAGAAGACTGCGCGGATATGATTCACGATTTCCTGCCGATTGCCCGCGTCCGTCTCGGCCTTGACAATCTCAAGATCATTTCGTTCGGCCCCCGCCCGCAGAATTTCCTTGCCTGCAACGCGCCGATCAAGCAGTTTTACAACCTCGGCGTCGAGGTGGAGGAAGAGTCCGAGCTCGATCTGTTTGAAGCTTACGAGAAGCATTACTGCCCGGAGAAATACAACCTGGACGAGCAGACCGTAAAGAAACAGAACGGGGAAATCGCGGCCATCAAGGCGGATATGATCCGGGAGCTCGGATATGACGAAGAGGCCGCAAAGAAGAACGACGAAAAGCTTTGCAAGTTCGCGGCTTATGAAGCGACACTCCTTGACTGGGTAGAAGAGCACAAGGGATACCGCAAATATGTCGCGCTTTCTACCAAGTGCTGGCCGGCATTCGAGGATATGTTCCGGTTCGTACCCTGCTATGTCAACAGCCGTCTGACCGGAAGAGGAATTCCGGTTTCCTGCGAGGTTGACCTTTACGGCACTCTGTCCGAGTACATCGGCTGGTGCATCAGCGGCGAATCGGTAACGCTTCTGGATATCAACAACTCTGTGCCGAAAGACATGTATCATGAGAGCATTGAGGGTAAATTCTCCTATCCGTGGAAGCATACCGACACGTTCATGGGCTTCCACTGCGGCAATACCTGCAGCACAAGGCTGCAGAATCCGCATGTCGCGTACCAGAAGATCATGGCGAATACGCATCCGGCAGACTGGTGTGACGGCACGATGGAAGGCGACATCAAGCCCGGCGAAATCACGTTCTACAGACTGCAGTCAACCGCGGACGGGATTCTCCGCGCTTATGCCGCGGAAGGCGAAGTTCTGCCGGTGGCGACAAAGTCGTTCGGCTCGATCGGTGTTTTCGCGATTCCGGAGATGGGAAGATTCTACCGCTACGAGCTGATCGAAAAGAATTATCCGCACCACGGCGCCGTTATGTTCGGACACTATGGAAAGGCGCTGTATGACGCCCTGAAGTATATCGGCGTAGCACCGTCTGAAATCGGCTACAATCATCCTTCGGGCGTCCTGTACGCTTCGGAAAATCCGTTTGGCGGCAGATAAGAAGCTGGTTTTACGGGCGCGGTTTTATCCCGTGCCGCGCCCGGCGCAATGGGGGTTACATTTATTATGAAGACTTATCCAGTTACAGATCCGGAATTCCGTGCATATGGAAGAATTCTGGAGGGGTATGATACACAGCCGATCGTCAATGCACTGAACGAGCATACGCCGCTGCCGGAAGGCACCGCTTATGTTCCGGAGGAGCCCGCGCTGCAGGAGCTGCCGGCCGCAAAAGAGCTGGCGCCCACACTTTTCGGCGGCCTGCCGGTCGAATTCGGCTGGTGCAACGGGCATAATACAAAGCTGAACTGCCTTGAGTATCACAGAAGCAGTGAGTTTAATCTAGGGACAGAGGACTTTGTTCTGATCCTCGCAAAACAAAGCGAGATCCAGGACGGAAAGCTGGACACGGCTGCCTGCAAAGCGTTTCTTGTACCGAAAGGAGTTCTGGTTGAGGTTTATGCTACGTCGCTTCACTATGCGCCCTGCCATACAGACCCTTCCAAGGGCTTCCGCGTGATGGTCGCGCTTCCGAAGGGGACGAACACAGAGGCTCCGAAGACAGCCGGAAAGACCTTTGAAGACCGGCTTCTTCGTGCGAACAACAAGTGGCTTCTCGCGCATCCGGATGCTCCGGAGGCAAAGGACGGCGCCTATGTCGGGCTGACCGGAGAGAATCCGGATATCGCCTCGGACTGACCGCGGAATGTTTTGCCCATACACTTAATATATCCTTTCGAATAACTATTACTGATATATTGCATTTATTATACTAAATACGTATAATATTTAAAGCGCCGGCGCAGACTGTAAAATTCTGCATAGCCGGCGCTTTATGCAAATATCAGATGGCAGCAGCTATGGCTGCCCGTCAGAAAGCCGGAGAGTATGGATTTCAGAACACTTCAGTATTTTACCGTTGTCGCGCAGGAACTGAATTTCACGAGAGCCGCCGAGAAGCTGAATATGAGTCAGCCGCCGCTTTCGAATCAGATCAAAGGCCTCGAGGAAGATCTGGGCGTTCAGCTGTTCATCCGCGGGAAGCGCCACCTGCAGCTGACCGAGGCCGGAAGCCTTCTTCTGCACCGGTCGAATCAGATGCTCGCGCTTGCGGACAAGACAAGGAGCGATCTCGCGCACATGGAGAACGGTCTTTCGGGAACCATTTCTCTCGGAATGGTGGAAGGCCGGGCACCTTATATCGCCTCGAGATGGATCGCGGGATTTTCCGAAGAATTTCCGATGGTGCGGTATCAGATGTGGAACGGAAGCTCGGACGATGTTCTGGAGCATCTCGCGCGGGGACTTTCGGACCTCGCGGTCATCGCCTATCCCTTCGACAACGAGCATCTGGACAGCATTGTGATCGGGAAGGAGCCCTGGATCGCGATTATCCCGAAAAACCATCCGCTTGCCGTAAGAGAAGGAACGACGGTAAAACTTTCCGAGCTCGCGGATTATCCTCTGATCAGTCCGCGCAGAAATTCAAGAATTGAAGCGATCCGCAAATGGTTTGAGGGCATCGGCAAAGAGCCGAACATCGTCTGCGAAATGTCCAACTATCTCGACGCGGTCGCGCTCTCCGAGCAGAATGTGGGCATCAGTATTTTCCCGCAGACCACGTATACGCCGAATCCGCATGTCGTTTCCAAGGTAATCACAGATCCCGCGAAAATTGTCGAGTATCTCCTGGTATGGCCGAGAGACCAGCGCCCGAGCGTTCTCGTGCAGGAATTTATCAGCTATGTCCGGGATTTCATGGAAGAGGACAAGATGCACTCCGAACGCTTCCAGACGAAGGAAAGAGAGTTCGAGATTCCGGAAGACGCGGAGATTCTTTAACGATGGGACTGCGCTGTTTTACGCGCGTCCTTTTTGCAGCGGTTCGAACATTAACAGTGTGATGCCCATGAGGAGGCTGATGCCGGCCAGCACCTGCAGCGGAAAGAATACAAGAGCTTCGTCCGGAACAAGGAAGGTCAGGATCGTGACGGCGCCGGCGGGCGGCATGTACATTCCGGTTTTGCGGACCAGCAGCATCATGATCAGGGTGGCGGCGCCGGCAGAGACTGAGAGCGGAAGCCCCGCCGCATTTGTCAGAACGAGCCGGCACAACGTTCCTGCCGCCGCGCAGGCCGTGAGGAGCAGAATGACTTTGACCGGGCGCTTTCTTGCGGGGTTCAAGGGCCTTGAGAACTCCGTGAATGCGACGAGAAGCGGCGGCGCGATTACGAAACGGACGTTATATTTCAGGGCAAAACAAGCCGCAGCCGAAACCACAACCGTCCGCAGCACCGCGTCAAACCATTCCTGTCTTGTCGGGATCGCAGTCGGAACATAGGGCTCGTCTTCCCGGATGCCAAGCCGGATGAAAAACCCGTGCAAGACGATGACTACAAGAGTCAGTAAAAATGCGGAAACCGGGTAAATCCAGGACTTTGTCTGCAGAATGACCGGAAGCACGATCGCGGATACAAACGGCGCGAGCGTCGTGCCCGAATACAGGAAAATGAGCTGGCTGACCGCAAAGGCGAGGCAGATCTGTCCCCGGAGGGACAGGGGAATATAGAGGACAATCAGAAGTCCCAGCACTGCGCATCCCGTGATCAGAATCAGGATTCTCTTCGAATCCACGATCCATGCCCGCTTCTTTGCGAGAATATACCCGACCGCGAGCGCCGTGATCTCCGGAAAGATGATTTCCTTTTCATGCAGCAGTTCCGCTGCAGCCATCATCAGAATAACGAGCGCCATGACGCTGAGCCATGGAAGCGCGTTCCAAAGTTCCGGTTGTATGTCTGTTTTCTTACGCATCTCTCTGCCCCCGCATATTGTTTCCGTGTCGATTCGCAGTTTATCACATGTTGAATATTTTGGTCAAAAATGACATAATCAGACAGATGCTGTGTGTTCTGCCGCTGCCCGGACTGCCGCGCGGCCGCAGGACTTTCAGATAATGGAGGAGAAGAATGCTGGCATTTGCAAGTGACTACATGGAAGGCGCGCACCCGCTGATTCTGGAGCGGATGATGAAGATGAATCTGCAGCCGCAGACAGGCTACGGAAGTGATGAAATCTGCGCTGCCGCGAAGGAAAAGATCCGCCGCGCCTGCGGCGTTGACGACGCGGAGATTTTCTTTCTCTGCGGAGGGACACAGACGAATCAGATCGTGATTTCGACGATGCTTCGTCCGTATGAAGGGGTCATTGCCGCGGCTACCGGACATGTAAATGTGCATGAGGCCGGCGCGATTGAATACTCGGGGCATAAGGTACTGCCGCTGCCCGCGCATCAGGGCAAAATCGACCCCGAAGAGCTCCGGTCTTTCCTTAAAGCATTCCGGGAGAATCCGGACCGTGAACACATGGTTTTTCCGGGGATGGTCTACATTTCCTACCCGACCGAGTACGGCACGCTGTACAGCGCGCAGGAGCTGAACGCGGTCTCCGGCATCTGCCGCGAGTACGGTATTCCGCTGTTTATTGACGGCGCACGCCTCGGCTACGGGCTCGCTGCGTCCAAAGAGCTGACTATGCGGGACATCGCCGCGCTTTCGGACGTCTTTTATATCGGCGGAACGAAGGTGGGGGCATTGTTTGGCGAGGCAGTTGTTTTTACGAAGAAAAATATGCCGCCGCACTTCATGACACAGGTCAAACAGCATGGCGGCCTGCTAGCCAAGGGATGGCTTCTGGGCCTGCAGTTTGACACGCTTCTTACGGACGACCTGTATCTGCAGATCAGCAGACACGCGGTGGATCTTGCGATGAAGCTGCGGGAAGGACTGCGCAGGAAAGGCTATCAGCTGCTTCTGGAGTCGCCGACGAATCAGCAGTTTGTTGTTTTGCAGAATCATCAGATGCGCGCGCTCGCGGAAAAGGTCATTTTCAGCGAATGGGAGCCGGTCGATGAGAACAGAACGGCAATCCGGCTCGCGACGAGCTGGGCGATCCGCGAAGAAGATGTGGACGCGCTGCTGGATCTTTTGTGAGGCGTGTGATGGAAGAGGAACGGCGGCTGATTTTCCATGTGGATGTAAACAGCGCGTTTCTTTCGTGGACGTCGGTAAAGCGTCTGCGGGAAGGGAAGAGTGATCTGCGGAATGTCCCCGCGATTATCAGCGGAGATCCGGGGCTCCGTACGAGCATCGTCGCCGCGAAGTCGATTCCTGCCGCGAAACTCGGCATCCATACCGGAGAGGCGTCTTCGATGGCGATGCAGAAATGTCCGGAACTTGTTGTCGCGCCGCCGGACAGGGCATGGTATAAAGAGTGCTCGCGGCGCTTTATCGCGGTCTGCAGAGATTTTACGCCGGTGCTCGAGCAGGCCTCGATCGATGAATGTTATCTTGACATGACCGGCATGGGGAAGCTCTGGCCGGACCCGCTGCGCGCGGCAGCAGCGATCCGGGAGCGCGTCCGGACCGAGCTCGGGTTTACGGTCAATGTCGGTATCGCGCACAATAAGCTGCTTGCCAAGATGGCGAGCGATATGGAAAAGCCCGACAAAACGCATACGCTCTTTGAAGACGAGATCCCGCGCAAGCTCTGGCCGATGCCGGTGGGGAAGCTGTTTCTGGTCGGCGGACATTCGGCGGACAGGCTGCGGAAAGCGGGCATTTATACGATCGGCGATCTCGCGGCCTGCGATCTGGCCTCTCTTTCCTCCCTTCTTGGCGTCAAAACAGCGCAGCTCTACCACGACTTCGCAAACGGAATTGATCCTTCAAAGGTACTGGATCATCCGGAAGAAGCGAAAGGATACAGCGCTTCCACAACAACTGAGGAAGACCTTGCGGACAGGGAAAAACTGCACGCGATTTTGCGGGAGCTTGCGGACACCGCGGCTTCAAGGATGCGCAGGGACGGGTTCCGCACGCAGTGCGTTGGTGTAAAAATCCGTTCGGGCTCTTTTTCCAACCGGACCAACAGGTCTCATCAGAAAAAGCTTTCGCAGGCGAGCGATATTACCGCCGAGATCACCGGAGCGGCAGTTGCGCTGTTCGACGAGCTCTGGGACGGCAGGACACCGCTTCGCCTGATCGGCATATCGCTGACTGATGTTACAAAAGAGCAGGCCGTGCAGCTGAGTCTTTTCGGAGATGCTCAAAGAGAGAAAGAAAAGAAAGCGGATGCCGCCGTAGACGAAATCCGCAGAAAGTTCGGCGGCGGCGCGATTCATCGCGGCGCGCCGCCGCTTTAGTCCAGCGCGTACAGCGCCGCGCCGAGCGCGCCGCAAAGCTGCGCCTTGTCCGAGATGATCAGCTTCTGTCCGAGCTTTTCGGACAGAGCCTTGACCAGCCCTTTGTTCTTCGAGACGCCGCCGGTCATCATGAACGGACCGCTGCCGCCGGCTCTTGCTACGAGCGTTCCTGTTTTTGCTGCGACAGACTTGTCCAGACCGTGAACGATGTCGTCGACGTCTTTGTTTTCCGCGATCAGAGAGACAACCTCCGACTCCGCGAACACCGTGCAGGTGCTAGAGATCGTAATGTCTTCTTTATAAGTCAGCCCGCGAAGGCTCATGTCATCCAGCGTCATTTCCATCGTGCGCGCCATCATGTCAAGGAACCTGCCGGTCCCCGCCGCGCACTTGTCATTCATCACGAAGTTTGTAACCTTTCCCGTGCTGTCCAGTGTTATAACCTTGCTGTCCTGCCCGCCGATATCAATGACCGTGCGGACAGACGGATCGAGAAAATGCGCGCCCCGCGCGTGGCAGGTGATCTCTGTAATACTGCGGTCGGAATTCCCGATCGATGTCCGGCCGTATCCGGTTGTCACGACGCGGCCGATGTCCGACCGCGAAAGGCCGGCCTCCTGCAGCGCCGCTTCGAGCGCCTTTTCCGCGCTGATGACTGCACCGGCGCCGGTCGGCAGAACGATACCTGCGACATAATTTCTGTCCTTATCCAGAATCACGACATCCGTGCTCGCGGAGCCCGAATCAATGCCTGCCACATAGGTGAAATCCTGTTTGTTCATTGCTGATCCCCCCGATCTGTTTCCTTTGAAAATCTGCGGTGTGTCCGAATAGGTGCTGCGAATCTCCTCGGCAAAAGCCTGCAGCCTTGTCAGAAGCTGCCCCGAAGAGCCGGTTGTGTAATCGGTTTCGATTTTCAGCACTGGCACATCGACATGGCTTTTAATTTCGCTGTATTCGAAATTGTAGAAATCACAGAACCGGATTGTATGATATATGATACCCCGCAGATTCGGGTCATTGTAGAGCCTCTTTCGACCTTCACGGTCAATCATCCGCATGCAGGGCAGCTGCGACAGCAGTTCACCGGCGTACCAGTCCATCAGCCCGTCAAAGGACAGCGACGGATCGGGCAGGCTTTCGCCGACGCCTCTTCCGGCGACGCAGGTGTCGTTGTGCACGGGCAGCGGCATCTCTTTCAAAGCTTCCTTGTGCAGCTCGATCCCGGCGCGTCCGCCGAGAATACTGATGTACGGAGAATTCGGGCGAACCTGCTGCGCGTGCGAGAGCTTCATCGCCTCTATAAATTTATTCCGGTCAAAACAATTCCCGCTGTACGCTGAATATGCGCGGACCAGTTGTTTTAACTGGTAAGAAAGCTGCGTTTTCGTGCAGCCGGACTCCGCGTGCGGGATATCGAGATAGAACAGGAAGTCCGGCTTCCCGCTCTTTTGCAGGTTGTCGTATACGCTGCGGATCGTGTCGCAGCAGCTTGTCAGAATCAGTTCATGCACGCCGCCGGAGCTGACGAGATCAATCAGAGATTTTCCGAAGCCGCAGATGTTGGAGCCGATCACGGCTTCGGAAATTCCGAAGCCGTCCGGCATGTGATTGGCGTAGACGCATTCGGCGCCCATCGCGGCGAAGAGTTCGATCGGGGTGTATTTGCAGAAGTAGTGAACAGTATGTGCCATAAAATATCCTTTCGGAGTTCGTTCCGGATCGAACCGGGTTCTCAAGGAATGCGCCGATCCGGTCGAACCGGGCTATCAAGGAATGCGCCGATCCGGTCGGAACGGATTTTCAAGGGACCGCCGTCCGCGTCAGACCAGATTTTCAAGGAACGCGCCGATCCGCGTCAGCGTCTGGCCTTCGCCGCCGTGCGCGCGGTCGCACCCGTCGCCGTCTAAAAGGAGCGTCGGAAGTCCCGCGTCTTCAAAGCCGGCCTTTGCGAGCTGTGCCATGCCGAGCGTGTGCTTGCATCCCCAGTGGTTGAACCAGATTACGCCGTCGGCACCGCACTGCTTCGCGTGTTCAATGCCGGCTTCAATTCTGCGGTCCGCGGGACCGTTCAGCGCGTTATACACAAGGCGCTGCGCCATGCCCCGGTAGGGATCTTCAGCGTCAAAATCCGACGAGCAGACCTGTGACAGCTCGTCGCCGACAATCTGCGCATTCTCATTGAACAGGAAATATTTCTTGACCGCAGATGACCAGAACGGGAGCGTGTGCATCCAGTAGATATGTTTTCCCTTCTTCGGGCCTGCCTTCTGCAGATCCAGAAGGCAGCGGTTTACATAGGTCTCTTCTTCCTTCGTGCCAAGCAGAATGTTCGCGGTCATCGCGCTGTAAAGCGGCGTGACAAGGTCGGACGGAACATAGCGGTCCGCCCGCGCGCGCTGGTAAGCTTCAAAAGAAGAGAGCGTTCTCTTCGAGCGTTCGACGCGGGCTTTTAACGCATTGTCATCAATGCTGCGGCCGGTTACATCCTGAAGAAAGTTTTTCAATGAGAGAAGTTCATCCCGCACATAGGCGACAGCGTCTTCCGAAGGATCGGAAGGCACCTGTACGAAGAATTCCGGCACATCAAAAAGGCGCGCGAGCCGGGAGAAGGTCAGAAGATTCGCGTCGCACGTTACATTGGTATATACAATGCAGCGGGGCCCTGGCATCAGACCGTTTTCCGCGGCGCCCAGAAATGTTTTATGGTAGCTGCAGAGCGTATCGGAAATGCCGGTTTCCTCAGCCTTCTGCACGCAGGCGCTCTCGGCGTACGAGGCTGAGATGTAGCTGGAGAAGGCTTCCACGTTGTAAGGGTGGAGCTGTGCTTCCTGCACAAGCTCGCACGGCGTGAAGATACTGCAGATCACGGACTGGTCGGGAGTCCGAAGCGGCGCCAGCATCGTATCCATCATCAGCCGCGCGAGATACTGATCCGCGGGGAAAGACTCTTTGTGCGGATGAAAGCGGAATACAAGATCCTCCGCCTCCCAGCCTGCCCGCAGAATGCCGCGGGAGAGTGCGGGGTGGTTTTTGTTTGCTTTTATGACTGCTTTGCCGAAGATTTCGGTTACGCTCATGAGCGGAGCCTCCTGTCGCGGTTTATATTGTGTACATTTTGTATAGAAAAGATTTGACACGCCAACGCGTTTGCGCTTTAATGTAATAAATCAGTTCTTCCGACAGCCGGATTCCGGCGGTCATAGAACAATGTATAAACAGAAGACAGAGAAGTCAAACAACAGATTCCCGGATTTGACGGTTTTGGGGCGGATTTTTCTGTTTTCCGATGCAGGGAGGAAGCAGTTTATGAAAAAGAAAATGATGGCACTCGCACTGGCCGGCGCAATGCTTGCCATGACAGCATGCGGCAGTTCCGGCAAGCCGGCGGATACAGCAGCGACGAAAGCGGAGGCAGCTGCGGCTGCGACAGAGGCACCTTCGTCCGCAGCGACACAGGCAGCAGATAATTCCGGCAAAACATACAAGGTCGGCATCTGCCAGCTCGTCCAGCACGATGCGCTTGACGCGGCGACAAAGGGCTTTGAGGATGCCCTCAAGGATAAGTTCGGCGACAATGTGACGATTGACTACCAGAACGCGCAGGGCGATTCCGCAACATGCGCGACGATTGTCAACGGCTTTGTTTCGAACCAGTACGATCTGATACTCGCGAACGCGACGCCGGCACTGCAGGCAGCGGTTGCCGCGACAACCGATATTCCGATTCTCGGAACATCCATTACAGATTACGGCACAGCGCTGAATCTGAAAGATTTCTCCGGCACAACCGGCATGAACGTTTCCGGCACATCCGACCTCGCGCCGCTTGACCAGCAGGAAGCGATGATCAAGGAACTGGTTCCGGACGCAAAGAAGGTCGCGATTCTGTACTGCTCCGCGGAAGCCAACTCCAAGTTCCAGGCGGAAAAAATCGAAGGGTATCTGGACGCCGACAAGATCGCTTATCAGGAATACACGTTTGCGGATTCCAACGATCTGCAGTCCGTTGTACAGTCCGCGGTTTCCGAGTGTGATGTCATGTACATTCCGACCGATAACACAGCGGCATCGAACATGACGATCATCAAAAACATCACGGAACCCGCGAAGCTGCCGATCATCTGCGGAGAGGAGAACATGTGCTCCAACGGCGGCCTTGCCACACTTTCGATTGACTACTACGATATCGGAAAGGCGGCAGGCGAGCAGGCAATCGATATTCTCGCAAACGGCGCGGATGTTTCGACAATGCCTATCGGATACGCGAAGACCACAACCAAGAAGTACAACAAGGAATATGCGGACGCGATCGGATTCACGATTCCTTCCGATTATGTCGCAATTGAAAAGTAATTCAGGCGGAACGCATTCCGGGACAGGATTCCGGTCAGAAAGCCGCAAAGTTTTTATGGTTTGAACAGCAGGAAGTAGCATATAATGGTAACGGCAGCGCAGGTCTGGTGCCTGCGCTGTTTTTCTTATCAGCAGCGAAGTGGTATTACGAACAGTAAGGAGAATTTCATGGCAGCGTATTTGGCATCCCTGAACCCGCAGGCGCTCTGGAACGCCGCGCCCGGCGGTCTCGCGCAAGGCCTGATCTGGGGCATCATGGCACTTGGCGTTTATCTGACATTCCGTATTCTGAATTTCGCGGATATGACCTGCGACGGATCTTTCGCTCTCGGCGGCGCTACCGCGGTCATGCTGATTCTTGCAGGCTGGAGTCCCGAAGCCGTGCTGCTTATCTCGTTTTTATGCGGACTTCTCGCGGGACTTGTCACGGGAATTCTGCACACGGTCCTCGGTATTCCGGATATCCTTGCCGGAATTCTGACGCAGATTTCTCTGTACTCGATCAACCTGAACATCATGGGAAAAGCCAACCAGGCAGTCCCCGCAGGGCAGGTGACGGTTCATTTCACTTCAAATATCCGCTATCTTGGCCAGACAATTGCACTGACACTGATTGTTGACGTTGTCATCGTCGGCGTTATTTACTGGTTCCTCGGCACGGAGATCGGCAGCGCGATCCGCGCGACCGGCATCAATCAGAACATGTCCCGCGCGCAGGGCATCAACACGAATCTGATGAAAGTCATTGCGCTTTCGGTCAGCAACGGTCTGATCGCACTTTCGGGCGGTATCCTGACAGAGTATCAGGGCTTTGCGGACGTCAAGATGGGGCAGGGATCGATCGTCATCGGTCTTGCCGCGGTCATCATCGGCGAAGTGCTCGCCGAGGCGATTCTGGGGAAGCGGCTCGGGTTTGTTTTGCGCCTCGCGTTTACGGTCATCGGCGCGATCGTGTATTATTTCGTCTATGTCTTTGTCCTCTGGCTGAAGTTCCCGGCCGATGACATGAAACTGCTGACGGCGATCGTGGTCGCGATTTTCCTCGCGGTACCGTATCTCAAACAGATCAGGACCAGCTCTTTCCGCGGACTGGCAAGACGCAACGCGAAACTTGCTTCGAAGAAGGAGGAGAAGTGATGTTAGAAGTCAGAAATATCTCCAAGACATTCAACCCCGGAACCATCAACGAAAAGAAAGCACTGGAAAATGTCAGTCTGACCCTGCAGGACGGCGATTTCGTGACCGTCATCGGCGGCAACGGCGCCGGAAAATCGACGATTATGAACGCGATCGCGGGCGTATGGCCGGTCGACAGCGGGCAGATCATCATAGACGGAACCGATGTTTCAGGGCTTTCGGAGTATAAAAGAGCACCGTTCCTGGGTCGCGTTTTTCAGGACCCGATGACCGGGACGGCCGGCGACATGCAGATCGACGAGAACATGGCTCTGGCTGCCAGACGCGGACAGAGGAGGACGCTCCGCTGGGGTGTGTCCAACAAGGAGCGGCAGCAGTACATGGAGCTCTTGAAAAGCCTGGATCTGGGACTCGAAGACCGTCTGACAGCAAAGGTCGGGCTTCTTTCGGGCGGCCAGCGTCAGGCGCTGACGCTTTTAATGGCAACCATGAAGAAGCCGAAGGTGCTCCTTCTGGACGAGCACACCGCGGCGCTCGATCCGAAGACCGCAGCCAAGGTTCTTGCAGCCACCGACCGCATTGTCAATGACAACCATCTGACAACGCTAATGGTCACTCATAACATGCGGGACGCGATTGCGCACGGCAATCGCCTGATTATGATGAGCAACGGGCATATTATCTATGATGTCAGCGGCGAGGAGAAGAAGAAACTACATGTTGCGGATCTTCTCGCGAGGTTTGAGGAGGCGGGCGCCGAAGTTAGTGACAGAATGGCGCTTGGGTGACGTGTACAGCAGATTCCCGCCGGGCGCGGCTGAATTTGCCAGACTGCGGTTGAATTTGGCAGACTGCGGCTGAATTTGCCAGACTGCGGCTGAATTTGCCAGACTGCGGTGCTTGCAAGAAGCCTTTCTTGCAAAATCAATGAAATCGGGAATTTGCAAGAAGCGAACGCGGGGGATTAGGAAAATTTTCTTGCAAAAACGCAGATAATCAGAGTCGCAAAGAAAGCTTTCTTGCAAAACAAAGAAATTTTCAGATTCGCAAGAAAAGCGAGGGTGCGCCGCCTGAAAACCGCATCCGCGGTGCGCCGCCCGGCAAACGCATCCGCGCACTTTCCCCACCGCCTCTGAAAGTGCCGCAATCTCCATTTGACAGATCCAAATAAATTGCATACAATTTAATTATCAAAAAGTGAGATGCAGGAATCTATATCAGAAATAAATTCAATTTTGAAGGGAGATCTGTCATGAGAGATTATGATGTTGTTATCGCAGGCGCCGGAACCGCAGGGCTCTCCGCCGCAATTTATGTGCAGAGAGCCGGCAAAACAGCGCTGGTACTCGAAGGAAACGCTTACGGCGGCCAGATTATCAATACGCTTGATGTCGAGAATTATCCTGGCATCAAGCATATTTCCGGCTTTGACTTCGCGACCGGGCTTTACGAGCAGGTACAGGAACTCGGAGCAAAGGTCGAATTCGAAGAGGTACTCGGAATTACCGCGGACGGGGAGGAAAAGCTGGTCCGGACAGCCGGAAAAACATACCGCTGCCGCGCGGTGATCATTGCGACCGGTGTTGCGAGAAGAGTGCTCGGTCTTCCGAACGAAAAGGAACTGGTAGGCAAGGGTGTTTCATATTGCGCGACATGCGACGGCGCCTTCTACAGAAAGAAGGATGTCGCGGTAAACGGCGGCGGCAATACGGCGCTCGAGGACGCGGAATTCCTTTCCCGTTTCTGCAATAAGGTTTACCTGATTCACAGAAGAGATCAGTTCCGCGCGGCTGAAGCCGAGATCCGGAAGATCGAAGGCAAGGAAAACATCGAACTCGTGCTGAACAGCACAATTACGGCACTTTCGGAAGGTGAAGACGGGAAGCTTGCTTCGATAGAGACAACGGACAAGCTGACCGGGGAGAAGAGAACAATACCGGTATCCGGACTTTTTGTTGCAATCGGCCAGATTCCCGCCAATCAGGCGTTCGCGGATATCGTGGAACTGGACTCTGCCGGCTATATCGTGGCAGGGGAAGATACAAAGACAAGCGCGGAAGGCATTTTCGCGGCCGGCGACTGCCGTACCAAGAAGGTAAGACAGCTCGCGACAGCCGGCGCGGACGGCGCGGTAGCAGCGCTTGCGGCCTGCGAGTTATGTTAATTGCAGCCAGCTCAGCCATGCTCCGCGGCAGAGCTGGCATTACCTGCAAAATGCAGCCGGCACCTGCCGGCGGACGGCGCGGTGCCGCACGAAGTGCCCGGCAGGATCTGCAGATGAGCAGCGCGGCGCCGCACGATGAGGGGTAATTTCATATGAAACAGTCACTGACTTCCCTGGAGAAGAAATGGATCCTCTACGATGTCGCGAACTCCGCGTTCACGATGATGGTCTCCACGATCATTCCGATTTACTTCCATGCGCTTGGCGACGCGGCGGGTGTTTCGCCGACAGACTACCTGGCCTACTGGGGATATGCACTTTCGATCGCGACGCTCCTGACCGCAATCCTCGGTCCCCTGATCGGTGCGGCCGGAGACCGGGGACGCAGGAAAAAGATGTATTTTGCGGCCTCGATTGTGCTTGGCGCCGCGTTCTGCATGGCGCTCGGTTTTGTGCGGCAGTGGCAGCTTTTCCTCGTTATTTTCTGCGTCGCGAAGACAATTTATTCGCTGAGCCTCGTCATCTATGACTCGACGCTGGCTGATGTCACGACTGACGAACGCATGGACGATGTCTCGAGTGCCGGCTACGCATTCGGCTACATCGGCAGCTGCATTCCATTCATCGCGTGCCTTGTGCTCGTTCTGATGAGCGGTAAAATCGGCCTTTCCCCGATGAACGCGATGAGCATCTCCCTGTTCATCACCGCGGTCTGGTGGCTGCTCGTATCCGCGCCTATATTAAAGGTATACGAACAGAAGAATTATTTGCAGGACGAGAAAGAACAGAGCGTCAATATCGGGAGCCAGCTCCTGCGCTCGCTGAAGGGAATCGCAGGAGACAAAAAGGTCTGGACGTTTCTGCTTGCCTTTTTCTTCTATATCGACGGCGTTTACACGATCATTGACATGTCAACGGCCTACGGCTCCTCTCTGGGGCTGGATTCCTCGGCTATGCTCCTCGCGCTCCTTGTCACGCAGTTCGTCGCTTTTCCGAGCGCGCTTCTCATCGGCAGACTCTCGCGCAGATACAAATCATCGACACTGATCACGATCTGCATCTCCGCGTACTTCTGCATCGCGGTTTTCGCGTTTTTCCTCGCGCACACATGGCAGTTCTGGATGCTCGCAGTTTTCGTCGGGATGTTTCAGGGCGGCATTCAGGCGCTGTCCCGTTCCTATTTCGCGAGAATCACACCACCTGAACGCTCCGGTGAATACTTCGGCTTCTTTGATATCTGCGGCAAGGGAGCGTCTATCATCGGAACGACCATGATGGGCATTGTCACGCAGGCCACCGGCAGACAGAATTTCGGCGTCGGCGGGCTTGCACTGTTTTTCCTGATCGGACTGGTTCTGTTTCGCATATCGGCAAAGGAGGCTGGTAAATCATGAATACAAAGGTATGGGCACACCGCGGGGCATCTGCTTACGCGCCCGAGAACACACTGGAAGCATTTGAGCTGGCGGCGCAAATGCACGCGGACGGCGTTGAGCTGGACATTCAGCTGACGCGGGACGGAGAGATGGTTGTCACGCACGACGAGGAAATCAAACGCGTAACCGGGCAGCCGGGCTATGTGAAAGACTACACGCTTTCAGAGCTCAAGCAGATGCAGTTCAACCGAACTCACCCGGAATTTGATAACGCGCGGATTCCGACACTCGAAGAAGTGTACCGCCTGCTGAAACCGACCGGACTCACGATCAATGTCGAGCTCAAAACCGGAATCTTCTGGTACAAAGGCATTGAGGAGAAGGCACTGCAGCTGACGAAAGACCTGGGGATGGAAGACGCCGTCATCTATTCCTCGTTCAATCACTATACACTGGTTCATATGAGAAAGCTGGATCCCTCGATCCGGACCGGACTGTTATACAGTGACGACTGGATTGATGTTTTTCCTTACGCAAAAAACACTGCGCTTGTCAATTACCTGCACCCCGCGCTTTACCATCTGCAGGATCCGGCCTACGTCCAGAAGGCACACGCGTTCGGGCTGGAGACACATGTCTGGACGGTCAATGACGAAGAGTATATGAAGCTCTGCGCGAAGATGGGCACGGAAGCGATTATTACGAACAAGCCCGATCTTTGCCGTGAAGTGCTGACTGCGGAAGAAAAGTAATGAAAGAACTGATCATCCCGCGAATTCTCTGCCTGCTCATCGGTTACCTTTCCGGCAATTTCATGACCGCGGAATTCGTGACGAGAAAGCTGACCGGAAAGCCGTGCCGCTGTCTCGGGACGACAGGCAATCCCGGCATGGCAAACGTGATGGCGAACCTCGGTTTTAAACCGGGGATTCTGGTACTTGCCGGCGACCTCGGCAAAACACTGCTCGCCGCGATCGTCTGTGCCCTCCTTTTCGGAAAGAGCATGGGGCAGCTCGCGGTTTTATATGCAGGCGTCGGCGTTACGCTCGGGCATGACCGGCCGCTTCTGATGCCGGACTGCAAAGGCGGAAAGGGCGTCGCAACCAGCTGCCTTGCGATCTTTTTGTACATGCCGCTTGCCGGCGCTGCCGCGAATATTTTCGGGATGCTCGTAGTTTTCGCGACAAAATACCTGTGCCTCGGTGGCATCGCGATCCCGCTGTTTTTTATTCTGCCGGCATTTCTCTTCGGCGGCAGGGAGGCAGGGATGCTGCAGTGCGTACTGGCCGCGGTTTGTTTTGCAAAACATTATCCCGCGATCCGGACCATCCCGTCCGGGAAGTGCGAGAAGACCGATGTTCTTGGAGCAATCCGGTCAAAACTTGGCAAAAAGCGCTGACGAGTGCGCAAAACAAAATCAGTTGGAGGAGGCCTGCATGCCTGCGGAGCTGACAACTTTGTGCTATCTGGAGCGGGACGGCAGGTACCTGATGCTGCACCGCGTCTCCAAGAAACACGATGTCAATAAAGATAAATGGATCGGTGTCGGCGGACACTGCGAGGAGAATGAAAGTCCGGAGGACTGTCTCCTGCGGGAAGTGCGGGAGGAAACCGGATACACGCTCACGGATTACAGGATGCGGGGCGTTGTTACATTCCTTTCTGGTAAAGGCGACTACGAGTATATGTTTCTGTACACGGCCTCCGGCTGGACCGGAGAAGCCGCGCCCTGTGATGAGGGGAAGCTCGAATGGGTCGATAAAGAGAAAGTATGGAAGCTCAATATCTGGGAAGGCGATAAGATTTTCTTCCGGCTGATGGATGAGGACGCGCCGTTCTTTTCGCTTAAGCTTGTATATGACGGTACGGACAGGCTTGTGCAGGCTGTTCTGAACGGGAAGGATATGGAACTGTTCGATATCGCGGACGAGAACGGAAAGCCGACCGGCCGCGTGACGGAACGGGGCGTTGCGCACAGGGAAGGCACGCGCCACCATACGGTGCATATGTGGATCGTGCGGCCGGACCCCGCGGGCAAAGAAGTGCCGTATGAAGTACTTCTGCAGAAAAGGAGCAGCAACAAGGACTCAAACCCCGGAGCGTATGACATCTCTTCGGCGGGACATATGCAGGCGGGCGCCGGTGTCATGGAGTCGGCCATCCGTGAAATCGGGGAAGAGCTTGGAATCAGAGCAGAAGCAGACGACTTTGTCCATATCGGTCAACATTCCGGCTCTTTTGAAGCGGTTTATTACGGAAAGCCGTTCCGGGACAGCGAGGTCGCCGAGGTCTTTCTGTATACGAAACCGGTGAACACAGAAAAGCTCACGCTCCAGAAGAGTGAAGTCGAGAGCGTCCGGTGGATGCCGTTTGACGCGCTCTATACAGCCGTAAAGGAAGGGACAATCCCGAACTGCATTTACCTCTCCGAGCTCGATATGATGAAGCGTTATTTATCCGGCGTCAGAGGATGAAAAACACAAATTCCCCGGACAATGCTCCCGTTGTCCGGAACATATTCCTGCATGCTGCGGCGGTGCCAGTTGTCTTCGACAAGAAGAACGGTCCCGCCGTTTTCTGCGGCCTTATATCCGGTTACAAGCACCCAGTGCCAGGCAAAGACTGCGGCTTCGACCATGACCGCGCAGTAATTGCCTCGGCGAAGTTCTCCTGCGATGAACGCCGCGATTCCGGCGCTCCCCGAAGAACTTCGGATCTGCCGCAGGCTGACTGCTTCTGCAGTCAGCGGTATCTGTTCCGCGCGGAACAGGCGCGTGGCTTTTGGCGCCAGCCGGAAGACCGGCCCGTTCCCGATATATCTGTGAACGCGCAGGAACAAAGCCCGCGCCGCGGCAGTGCCGGGCTGCGGCACCTCCGCAGCCCTCGAGAGCAGCAGAAGGTTCAGCACCGTCGTCGCGGCGCAGTGATTCCTTGCGTCGTTTTGAAAATCTCCGGTCGTGGCAAACGCGTGGCCGCTGTCGCATAGAAGAAACGCGGAGCTGCCCTCACGCCGGAGAAACGCGTGGCGGTTGTACGCGGAAGCCGCGGGGAGCGGATTGTTTTGACCTGAATCAGGGAAAGGGCGGAAACCGTAGCTGCCCTTTAATAAAGGCATCATTTTCATGCAACCAGTTTATCATAAACCGATGCCGGACGGTGCGATTCGTCTGCGGATGCTGTATGATATAGCATGTGCCCGTCAGATGACGGGAAGCAGCATTGGAGGGACTTCACATGAAGAACAAGTTACATGGAAGAATTCTGGTCAGCGGAGCCTGCGACAGCGCGTGCAATTCGCAGCTGCTGTATTTCACCTGCTCCTCGCTGTCAGCGGACGACGAGCGACTTTACATGATCTCTGACCGGGATGGTCATCCGAATATCTGGGTGAGAAATCTCCTGACAGGCGCGGAGAGAATGCTCTCCCGCAATACAAAGGGGTATCTTAAGAGCTATGTTTATTTTGACGGAATGCAGGATGAGGGACTAGGCAAGGCAAGCGTCTGCCTGGACTATCTGCGGGAAAACGTATATTTCATTCAGGACCGTGATATCTGCGTCTGTGATAAAGACGGGAATCTGCGCGTGCTGAATCAGGTGCCGGAAGGCCGCATGACGGCTTTTACGCATGTCAGCAGCGACGGCACGCGCCTCTGTGTTCCGATGACCGATGGCAGAATTCTGGATTTTGATCCGGATACAGAAGGCTCCGGGCTCGACAAACGTCCGGTTTACGATATTGACGGGCGTGTGCAGAGCGAAAATCTCAGCAGCTACCTGTGCGTTTATGATACGAAAGACGGCCGCCTCTTATATGAAAAGGAAATTCCGTGCTGCTGGATCACGCATGTGCAGTTTCACCCCACGGACCCCGAGATCATCATGTACAATCACGAATGGTCATCGTTTGACTGCGGCATCCGCAGAATCAATCTGTACGACCACCGCACGGACCGGTACTTCCATGTGCGCAGCGAGGGGAACGATACCAAGGGAAACCCGCGCGGTTTTGCCCGCAGCCGAAACGACTGGGTGTGCCATGAGATGTGGCAGGACGACGGCGAGCACATCATTTATCACGGCGGATATGAGAACGGGCCAGCCATGGCAGGCCGCTGCACAATCGACCTGTCCGCGCTTGAAGAGAGCGCAAAGTTCCGGCAGGAAGATTTGCCGGACGGCTTCGGCGTTGTATCCTATGAGGAAATCGCACTGCCGGACGAATATACGGCTTACGGGCATTTCCTGATGGATCACGAGGGAAATCTTACCTGCGACGGGTATTACCGCATGCCGGACGAGAAGGTCATCGAACGCGAAAACTCCACTGACAACGGACCCGACCCGCACCGCAAGGACGGCGCTTATATCTGCAAGGTTGTTCCCGACTGGCCGGACGGCAGACTGAACTGGATTCCCCTGTGCCGCCATGACTCCGACTGGCTTGGACAGGATGCGCATCCGCATCCGATTTATTCGCACGCCGGAGACCGGATTTTCTTTAACAGCAGGATGCAAAACAAAATCAATATCTATTGTGTCTGCGCGGCGACATCATATTGAAGGCCGGGAATGGGTTAAGCGATTTTCACAATACCTTTCGTTGACATGAAACGCCGCAACTGCTATGATGGTCTCTGTAATATTTTTGTAACAAATCGTAAAGAGTACGCCGCTGCGACGCGGCGTGTTACAAGAACATTCGGAGGGTTATATTGAACAGCAAAAAGGCAATGGTTTATCTGGCAGCCGGGATGACTGCACTGTCCATGATGGGAATGCCGGCAAGCGTGAAGGCGTCTGTATGGACGAGCCGTGTTTCTCTTCCGAGCGCGGGCGTAAGCTACGCTCTTTCGGCGAAGAAGGTTTCGCTCAGCGATGTCAGAACGAAAGTTGATGCTCTGGAGCGCGTCAAGGCGTCCGGCAAGACTTCGGCAGAGGCATCAGGCATAACAGCGCAGGACGTTTTGAAACCGGTCGGCGCTTCTATGCTGACAGCTGTCAAGATGACGGCTTCCAGAACGGAAACGGCCATTGAGAAAACTGATACCGCGTCTTCTGAGACGCAGGAAGATACAAATACGGCTTCCGGAGAGAATACAGATGCTGCATCCGATTCGAACACTGCAGCGGACAACAGCACTGCTTCTGACACTGCAGCAGATGGGATCATGGAAACTACCTTGACGCCCGTGCAGGAAAAGGAACATCAGGCTGTCCGGCAGGCGGAGACTTCCACAGAAAGCGGAATAAAGGGGGAGGTAACGGAGAGCGAGGCAATCGCAGCCGCGGCCGCAGCTCCTTCGATGAAAGAGGAAGATACAGCTTCTGATACTGCTTCTTCTGGCAATACCACATCCGGCAATTCTGCAAAGACGGATGACAGCGCGAATGCAGCGCAGGCATCAGACGACGCTTCCTCAGACAGCACTGAGGCGGCTTCACAAAGCAATACGGCATCTTCTGCGAATAATTCCGCAGATACAGCAAGTTCGCAGCAAAACGCTTCCGAAGGCTCCACGCTGGTAGCGTCCACTGCTTCCGATTTTGTCTATATTCGTAAGGAAGCCAGTCAGGACAGTGAAATTCTGGGGAAACTTTACTCGAATTCCGTCGGCGAGATTCTTGCGGAAGCCGATGCAAACGGCTGGATCAAGATCAAGTCCGGCGATGTTACCGGATACGTCAAGAAAGATTATGTAGCCGAAGGCAGCAAGGCACAGGAAATCGCTGACAATGTCAGCAAGAAGCAGGCGACTGTTACAACGACAACGCTTCGAGTACGTGCCGCAGCCGATCCGGAGTCGGATGTTATTTCCCTGATTGGTAAGGGAGAACAGCTGGATATCATCAAGGAAGAAAACGGCTGGTATAAGGTCAATACAGCGGACGGTGAAGGATATATCTCCGCTGACTTCGCGGATGTGGAGCAGATATATCCCGAAGCTGTATCCATAGAAACGGAACGCAAAGAGCAGGAAGAGAAGGAAGCCAAAGAGAAAGCCGAGCAGGAAGCGAAGCAGAAGAGCACTTCCCAAAAGTCTTCCGCGTCCGGAAGTACGAAATCCTCGGGCAGCACAGCTTCCTCGAAATCCTCGGGCAGCACTTCCGGATCTTCGCAGGGACAGGCAGTTGTCAACTACGCGATGCAGTTTATCGGCAATCCGTATGTGTGGGGCGGGTCGAGTCTTACAAACGGAACAGACTGCTCCGGATTTACAATGTCGGTTTACTCGCACTTCGGCGTAAGCCTGCCGCATTATGACGGCGCACAGAGATCCTGTGGCACCGCGGTTTCGAGCCTTGCGGAAGCACAGCCCGGCGATCTGATCTGCTATTACGGCCATGTAGGTATCTATATCGGAAACGGTCAGATTGTGCATGCGTCCAACCCGAGAACGGGGATTACAACCGGCAGCGCAACCTACCGCCAGATTGCGGCGATCCGCAGAATCTTCTGATATCCGCAGACGCTGCGCAGCCGGCACTCATGCAACAGAGTGCGAATCCGCTCTGCTGCATAGAAAATTCAAGACAAATTTCATGGTCTCCCCCGTATTGCATGGAAATCGGTGAATTTCAGGCAATACGGGGGAGAATTTTTGTTTTGTCTTGGAAAATCTATGCAAAACAGGAGACAGCGCCCATATTGTATTGGCCGGCAACGCGACTCTCTTTTGCACAAAAATGACGCGGTATCTTTGAGCGGACGGAATCCCGCGGGGTATGCTATACTTAGGTTGACCTGTCAAAGGTCAATAACTTGCATGCCGCGGAACGCCCGCAGAAGTCGCTCGCCGGCCTGGCAGCAGGATCAACCCGCAGCATAGAATAGGAGCAGCATATGAAATTTGTGATTGTCGGCAAGAATATGGAAGTTACACCCGCTCTGGATTCTGCAATCAAGGAGAAGATTGGCAAGCTTGACCGCTTCTTCGCGCCGGAAACCGAGGCGCATGTGACTTTGGAAGTGAAGAAGGACCGTCACAAGATTGAAATCACGATACCGGTGAAGGGAGGTATCATACGTTCGGAGCAGTCCAGTAATGATATGTATGTTTCACTTGATCTTGCGGTGGAGGTCATTGAGAGACAGATCAAGAAATATAAGACCAAGATTATCGACAAGCATCAGGACGGCGGATTCCGGAAGGAATTCATCGACCATGATTACATGGAAGAGGAGACGATTCATATCGAACGGCACAAGCAGTTTGATATGAAGCCGATGTATCCGGAAGATGCCTGCGTGCAGATGGAGCTTCTGGGACACAGCTTTTATGTTTTCTGCAATGCGGAAACCGAACAGATCAATGTTGTCTATAAGAGAAAAGGCGGCACATATGGCCTGATCGAGCCTGAAATCGGATAGAGTACAAATGCCGGCGCAGGTATATTCAATCTGCACCAAAAAGTGAAAAAGAGACATGTTTTTTCAGTGAATTACATTGAAAAGGCATGTCTCTTATGTTATAATGACTCTTGATGTGATAAATAATTAACAATCTTTCACATCAATCTGAACACGCACAGAATAATGGAGGATGATCATGGCAGACAGAATTGTTATTGCAAGTGCTTGCCGTACGGCAGTAGGAAAGATGGGAGGAGCTCTTTCCACAACACCCGCAGCGAAGCTCGGCTCGATTGTTATCAAGGAAGCCATCAGCCGTGCCGGCATCAAACCTGAAGATGTCGATCAGGTTTTCATGGGCTGCGTCATTCAGGCGGCGCAGGGACAGAACGTCGCAAGACAGGCATCCATCAATGCGGGACTTCCGGTTGAGTGCCCGGCTGTTACACTGAATGTCGTATGCGGCTCCGGCCTGTATGCTGTTAATCTTGCAGCGGACATCATCAGGGCGGGTGAAGCTGATGTTGTTGTTGCCGGAGGCATGGAGAACATGTCCATGGCTCCTTACGCGCTGACCAAGGCCCGTTTCGGCTACCGTATGAACAATGCAACCATGGTTGATACGATGGTTAATGATGCTCTTTGGGATGCTTTCAACAATTATCACATGATCAAGACCGCAGATAATGTAGCAGAGAAGTGGGGACTCACCAGGGAAGAACTCGATGAGTTCGCCGCATGGTCGCAGACCAAGACGGCCAAGGCAATGGAAGAGGGCAAGTTCAAGGACGAGATCGTTCCTGTAGAGGTCAAGCAGAAGAAGCAGACCGTGATCTTCGATACCGACGAAGGCCCCCGCGGACCGCAGACAGCAGCGGATATTGCAAAGCTCCGCCCGATTAACGAAGGCGGCGTAACGACCGCAGGCAACGCATCCGGCATCAACGATGGCGCATCTGCGATCGTTGTTATGTCTGAGAAGAAGGCCAAAGAGCTTGGCGTAAAGCCGATGGCAGTCTGGGTTGCAGGAGCGCTTGGCGGCGTTGATCCTTCGATCATGGGTGTCGGCCCGGTAGCGGCAACGAAGAAGGTTCTTGCGAAGACCGGCCTCACGATTGACGACTTCGATCTGTATGAGGCAAACGAGGCATTTGCGGCGCAGTCCGTTGCGGTAGGCAAAGAGCTTCACTTCGATATGGACAAGCTGAATGTCAACGGCGGCGCGATTGCAATCGGACATCCGGTCGGAGCGTCCGGCGCGAGAATTCTGACAACACTGCTGTATGAGATGCAGAAGAGAAATTCCAAGAGGGGTCTTGCGACACTGTGCATCGGCGGCGGCATGGGCTGCGCGACAGTCGTTGAGAGATACGAAGACTAAGATGTCTTGTGTTGGAGGTATGAGCATGGGTTATGTTGATTATGAAGTAGAAGGCGCGGTTGGCGTGATCACGATCAATCGCCCGAAGGCGTTAAATGCGCTGAACTCGGAAGTGCTGGATGACCTGAAGAAGGTCTTTGACGGCGTGGACCTGGAGACGGTCCGCTGTCTTGTTTTAACGGGCGCAGGCGATAAGTCGTTCGTTGCGGGCGCGGACATCGGAGAGATGTCTACACTGACAAAGGCGGAAGGCACTGCTTTTGGCAAGAAGGGAAATGATCTGTTTCTTGAGATCGAATCCTTCCCGATTCCTGTTATCGCGGCAATCAACGGCTTCGCACTTGGCGGCGGCAATGAGATTTCGATGGCCTGCGATATCCGCCTCTGCTCGGACAACGCGGTCTTCGGACAGCCGGAAGTCGGACTTGGAATCACACCCGGCTTCGGCGGCACGCAGAGACTGGCACGCCTTGTCGGCATGGGCATGGCAAAACAGCTCGTATATACGGCACGCAACATCAAGGCGGATGAAGCTTACAGAATCGGCCTTGTAAACGCGGTCTACACACAGGAGGAACTGCTTCCCGCGGCGAAGAAGCTTGCTGCTACGATTGCAGGCAACGCTCCGATCGCGGTTCGTAATTGCAAGAAGGCAATCAATGAAGGCTGCCAGGTTTCCATCAGCGAAGGTGTCGCGCTGGAAGAGAAGTATTTCGGCGACTGCTTCGAGAGCGAGGACCAGAAGGAAGGCATGGCGAACTTCCTCCGCAAGAAGGATGATCCGAAGAAGGTTAAGCACGTAGCATTCCAGAATAAGTAATTCTTATAAGTGAGCTTTGAACATATTTCATATGGAGGTAACAGCAATGAAAGTAGCAGTTATTGGCGCCGGCACAATGGGCTCCGGTATCGCGCAGGCATTTGCCCAGAACGATGCGGTTGAGAAGGTATATCTTTGCGACATCAAGCAGGAATTCGCGGATGGCGGCAAGGGCAAGATCAAGAAGCAGCTGGACAGAGCAGTTGCGAAGGGAAAGATGGAGCAGGCGAAGGCTGACGCGATTCTGGCAAAGGTTCAGACCGGCCTGAACACACAGGCAGTCGATCCGGATCTGGTTGTTGAAGCGGTTCTTGAGAGAATGGACCTCAAACAGCAGACCTTCCGCGAACTGCAGGATGAAATCGTCAAGAATCCGGACTGCATTTTCGCTTCCAACACATCTTCTCTTTCGATCACGGAAATCGGCGCGGGCCTTTCCAAGCCGATCGTAGGCATGCACTTCTTCAACCCGGCACCCGTTATGAAGCTCGTTGAAGTTATTGCCGGCGCGAACACACCTGCAGAGACGATTGACGCTGTCAAGAAGATCTCCGAGCAGATCGGCAAGGTTCCGGTTCAGGTTAATGAGGCTGCAGGCTTCGTTGTTAACCGTATCCTCGTTCCGATGATCAACGAAGGCATCAATGTTTACTATACAGGCACATCTGATATCGCAGGCATTGATACAGCCATGAAGCTTGGCTGCAATCATCCGATGGGACCGCTCGAACTCGGCGACTATATCGGACTGGATGTCGTTCTGGCGATCATGGACGTTCTGTTCAATGATACGCATGACAATAAATATGCGGCAAGCCCGCTGCTCCGCAAGATGGTAAGAGCGAAGCACCTCGGCGTAAAGACCGGCCGCGGCTTCTATGTTTACAATGCTGATCACACCAAGACACCGGTAGACCAGCTCTGATCCGCTTCTACAATTATCCCCGGCGCAGGCCGCCGCGCAGTGTGGTCCGCCGGGATAATCTGCAATAAAACCAAAGGAGATTTAACGATGGACTTTCAGTTAAGCCAGGAACATGAAATGGCAAGATCCCTGTTCAGGGATTTCGCTGAAACAGAAGTAAAGCCTCTTGCGATCGAAGTCGATGAGACCGAGAAATTCCCGAGAGAAACTGTTGAGAAAATGGCGAAGAGCGGCTTCCTCGGCATTCCGATTCCGAAGGAATACGGCGGCCAGGGCTGCGATCCTCTGACATATGTTATGTGCATCGAAGAGCTCGCAAAAGTCTGCGGCACAACGGCCGTTATCGTATCTGCGCACACATCCCTGTGCATGGACCCGATCATGACCTTTGGAACCGAAGAACAGAAGAAGAAATACATCCCTGATCTGGCAGCAGGCAGAAAGCTCGGCGCTTTCGGTCTGACAGAGCCCGGCGCCGGCACGGACGCGCAGGGTGTACAGACGAAGGCAGTCCTTTCCGAAGACGGAACCTACTGGACACTGAACGGCTCCAAGTGCTTCATCACAAACGGTAAGGAAGCGGATGTTTATATCATCATTGCTTATACGGACATCGTAGAAGACAAGAAGGGCAGAAAGCAGAAGAAGTTCACTGCTTTCATCGTTGACAAGGATACACCCGGCTTCTCCTTCGGAACGAAAGAGAACAAGATGGGTATCCGCGGCTCCTCTACCTATGAACTGATTTTCCAGGACTGCAAGATCCCCGCAGAGAATCAGCTCGGACCGAGAGGAAAGGGCTTCCCGATCGCCATGCACACACTGGACGGCGGCCGTATCGGTATTGCCGCGCAGGCTCTTGGCCTTGCGGAAGGTGCTTTTGACAGAACGCTCGCTTATGTTAAAGAGAGAAAACAGTTCGGCAGATCCCTTTCCGCATTCCAGAACACGCAGTTCCAGCTCGCAAATCTTGCTACAGAGATCGAAGCTGCACAGCTCCTTGTTTACAAGGCTGCGGAAGCCAAGAAGACAAAGGACAGATATTCTGTTGAAGCTGCAAAGGCAAAACTTTTCGCGGCAGAGACGGCAATGGACGTAACCACAAAATGCGTACAGCTGATGGGCGGCTATGGCTACATCAGAGAGTACGAAGTCGAGCGTATGATGCGTGACGCGAAGATCACGGAGATCTACGAAGGAACTTCGGAAGTTCAGCGCATGGTTATTTCCGGCGCGCTGTTAAAGTAATGTGCCGTGACAAGGAGAGGAGCAGAACATGAAAGTAGTAGTATGCATTAAGCAGGTCCCTGATACAAAGGGCGGCGTTAAATTTAAACCCGATGGAACGCTCGACAGAGGCGCCATGCTCGCCATCATGAATCCGGATGACAAGGCAGCGCTGGAAGCAGCTCTGAAGCTGAAGGATCAGTTTGGCGCGGAGGTTACTGTTTTGACGATGGGACTTCCCAAGGCAGACGCGGTTCTTCGCGAGGCAATGGCGATGGGCGCGGACAACGGCATCCTCGTAACAGACAGAGTTCTTGGCGGCGCGGACACCTGGGCAACATCCCAGACGATCGCGGGCGCTCTCAGAAACCTTGATTACGATCTGATCTTTACCGGACGTCAGGCTATCGATGGCGATACCGCACAGGTTGGCCCGCAGATTTCCGAGCACCTGCACCTGCCGCTGATTTCCTACGCACAGGAGATTTCTGTTGATGAAGCGGAGAAGACCATCACGGTTAAGCGTCAGTATGATGATGGATATCATATTGTCAAGGCGAAGATGCCCTGCCTTGTTACATGCATGTCCGAGCTCAACAAGCCCAGATATATGACGCCCGGCGGAATTTTTGACGCTTTCAAGAAGGAAGTTACGGTCTGGGGAAGAAAGGATCTGAAGGATGTTGAGGATTCCAACCTCGGCAAAGCAGGTTCTCCTACGCTGATTGCCAAGGCTTCCGATAAGGTTGCCAAGGGCAAAGGCGTCAAGGTCGTTCCGGAGACACCGGATGAGGCGGCAGATTATATCGTAAATGTGCTTGATGAGAAGCATGTTATCTAAGGAGGAAACAGCAATGGCTTTAGAAGAGTATAAGGGAGTATATATCTTTGCCCAGCAGGTGGATAACAAACTCAGCCCCATCGCGCTGGAGCTTCTGGGCAAGGCGAGAGATCTTGCAAATGATCTTGACGATAAGGAAGTAACGGCCATTCTGCTTGGCTCCGGCCTTGGTGATGACCTTGTAGATGAACTCGGCGCGTATGGCGCGGATAAGGTCATCGTTGTAGATGATCCCGAACTCAAGGATTACAGAACAGAACCCTACGCCGATGCTGTTCAGGCGATCGTAGAGAAGTTCAAACCCGAAATCCTGCTGGTCGGCGCAACAGCGATCGGCCGTGACCTCGGCCCCCGCGTTTCCGCGAAGATTCATACAGGTCTGACCGCAGACTGCACAAAGCTTGAAATCGGTGATTTCCCGCTGATCGCTGTTCCCGGACACGAGGCGGAGCAGAAGCACAAACAGCTCCTGATGACCCGTCCCGCTTTCGGCGGCAACACGATCGCAACAATTGCCTGCCCGGATTACAGACCGCAGATGGCAACCGTCCGCCCCGGCGTTATGCAGAAGAAAGCTCCGGACAGAGCACATAAGGCAGAGAAGATTGCTTTCCATCCGGATCTGACACCGAACAGCTGCTACACCGAGATTCTGAAGATCGTTAAGGAAGTTTCGACGGTAGCGGACATTCAGGCGGCCAAGATTCTGGTTTCCGGTGGCCGTGGCGTCGGCAGCCCCGAGAACTTCAAACTCCTGGAGGATCTCGCTTCGGTTCTGAACGCGACTGTATCCTGCTCCCGTGCTGTTGTTGACGCAGGCTGGATGCCGAAGGATATGCAGGTCGGCCAGACCGGCAAAACAGTTCGTCCGCATGTTTACTTCGCAATCGGTATTTCCGGCGCGATCCAGCACGTAGCAGGCATGGAAGATTCCGATATCATCATTGCGATCAACAAGGATGAGAACGCTCCGATCTTCGATGTTGCCGACTATGGCATCGTAGGCGATCTGAACAAGGTCGTTCCGCTGCTTACGCAGAAGCTGAAGGCTGCTGTGGACGCGAAGAAGAACGCGTAATTTCCGGCTGAATACTTTTATCACAGACTGCTGTCCGGGCGATCGGTTTCGGACAGCAGTTTTTTTGCGCACAGCGGGCAGCCTTCTGCAGCGCGTGTCATCTCGAAAGGCAGAGCGGTGAACACGAGGACGCCGCCGCTGGAGAGGCGCCGCCAGCCTTTGACATCTGCCCTGACATGGTGGATACTGTAAGGCAGCGTAACAAAAAAGCAAGGCCGGAGGACAAACGAGAATGAAGAGAATCGTCACCATTCAGGACATTTCCTGCGTCGGCAAATGTTCCCTTACGACAGCCCTGCCGATCCTCTCAGCCATGGGAATGGAAACGGCGGTGCTTCCGACTGCTGTTCTATCGAATCATACCGCGTTCAGCAGTTTTACGTTTCATGATCTGACCGATGAAATCCCGAAAATCCTGGAGGTATGGAAGCAGCAGAAGTTTCAGTTCGAGGCAGTCTATTCCGGATATCTTGGCTCCATCCGGCAGATCGAACTCGTCCGGAAGCTGCAGAAAGAGTTTACAGAGCCGTCCGCGCTTCTTTTTGTGGACCCGGCGATGGCCGACGGCGGCTCTTTGTATAAAGGATTTACCGGTCAATTCGCCGCCGCTATGCAAAAACTCTGCAGTCACGCGGATGTGATCGCTCCGAATCTGACGGAGGCCTGCATCATGACCGGGACACCTTACCGCGAAGACGGAGACGAGCTTTACTGCAGAGACATCGTGAAGAGGCTGGCGGATCAGGGGGCGAAGAATGTGATCCTGACCGGCTTTTCCTACGGCAGGGGCGAAATCGGTGCGCTGACCTATGACCGGGATAAAGATGAATTCCGGGCTTATGTCAATGAGAAGCTGCCGGTTGTTTTTCACGGAACCGGTGACATCTTCGCGAGCGTAACGCTCGGCGGCCTGATGAATGGCTTTTCGCTGGGCAATGCTGTCCGGCTGGCAGTTGACTATACGCTGGCCTGCGTCCGGGCTACGATGGCGGATGAGCATCATAACTGGTACGGTGTTAATTTCGAAGAGGCGCTGCCGTACCTGATTGACCGGCTGCGCAGTTTGAAAGGAAAGGCAGAAAATGTCCAGAAAAGAGAAGGAAGTCAAAACAAACGCGATGCGGATTCTCGACCGGCTGAAAATTCCGTACACACACATGTCGTATGAGGCCGGCGAGTTTGTGGACGGCATTCAGACGGCAGACAAGCTGGGGCTTCCGCACGAAAAAGTCTTCAAAACACTGGTTACCGAGGGAAATGACAAAAACCACTATGTTTTTGTGATTCCGATTGAAAAGGAACTTGACCTCAAGGCATGCGCCCGTTCGGTCGGCGTGAAGTCGGTCGAAATGATCCATGTCAAGGACCTGTTCGGCCTGACCGGGTACGTCCGCGGAGGCTGCACTTCGATCGGTATGAAGAAGCAGTTTGTCACGAGGGTCGACAGTTCGGCCGCGAAGCAGGACAGGATTTATGTCAGCGGCGGAAAGATCGGCTGCCAGATCGAGCTTTCACCGGATGATCTTCTGCGCGCGGATCAGGGCGAATACGCGGACATTACCATGTGAGGCGGCCGCCCGGATGCGGCAGCAATGTATACGATTTGAACAAGGAGCATTTATGGGTAAAACAATTCTCGACTATGAAACCGCGGAGCTGCTGGACGATGTGAATAAAATCCGCATCATCGACCAGACGCAGCTTCCGGGCAGAATCGAATGTATTGAGCTGGAAACGGCAAAACAGTTCTGGGACGCGATTTACCTCCTCCAGGTGCGGGGCGCGCCGGCGATTGGTGTTTTCGCGGGATTTGCAATCTATCTTCTGACAAAAGAAACCGGGCTTCCGAAGGAAGATACGCGGGAGAACAGAGCGGAGAACTTCGCTGCCCTGCGAGCTGCATTTGAGAAAAACAAAGATTATCTGAATTCTTCCCGCCCTACCGCCGTCAATCTTTCGTGGGCGCTCTGCCGGATGGAAAAGGTTTTCCTCTCGTGTGGAGAAAATGACAGGCTGACAATGCGGGAAATCGTTGAACGGCTGCATGAAGAATGTGTGGCAATCCGCAACGAAGACGTCGAAGTCTGCCGCCGGATCGGCGAAAACGGGCTTGCGCTTGTAAAGCCCGGGGACGGCCTTCTGACGCACTGTAACGCGGGGCAGCTCGCAACAATCCGCTACGGTACGGCGACTGCGCCGATGTATCTCGGACATGAGCGGGGGTACAATTTCCATATTTACTGCGACGAGACAAGACCGCTCCTGCAGGGCGCAAGGCTGACCGCGTTCGAGCTCTCGAGCGCCGGAATGGATGTCACTCTGGAATGCGATAATATGTCTGCCTCTTTGATGAAGACCGGTAAGGTGCAGGCCGTTTTTGTCGGCTGCGACCGCGTTGCTTCCAACGGCGATGCCGCCAACAAGATCGGAACGAGTCTCCTTGCGCTTGCCGCGAAGCATTATGGCGTTCCGTTCTACGTCTGCGCGCCGACCTCTACAATCGATATGTCGCTGCAGACCGGCGATGAAATTCCGATCGAGCAGAGAAAGCCGGAGGAGGTCACGGAAATGTGGTATGAGAAACGGATGGCGCCGGAAGGAATCAAAGTCTACAATCCGGCGTTTGATGTGACGGATCATACGCTGATCACGGGCATTGTCACAGAGTACGGCGTCGCCAGGGCTCCGTATACCACATCGCTTCGTGAGATTTTTGCGAAGAAGACACAGAATGACGCTTCTATATGAGCAGCGCCGCCGCACAGTTTTTTCTCCGGCTGAAATTTGCACAAAAGTACGGACAAAACATTGTTAAATAAATATCATTATAAGGCTCGATATTTTTTTGACAAAGTCTTATAATAGATGTTATGTAAGATGACTCATAGCAATATGCATCATATAGTTATGGAGGAATGGAATATGGCAAAGAGAAAAGTTGTTATCGCGGGCGCATGCAGAACGGCAATCGGCAAGTTCGGCGGATCCCTGAAGGATGTTCCGGCTACAAAGCTTGGCGAGATTGTTATCCGGGAAGCTTTAAAGCGTGCAGGCGTTAAGCCCGAGATGGTTGACGAAGTCTACATGGGCAATGTTATTCAGGCAGGCAACGGACAGAACCCTGCAAGACAGGCAGCGGTCAATGCAGGCATTCCGGTTGAGGTTCCCGCGACGACAATCAATGTTCTCTGCGGCTCCGGACTTCACTGTGTAAACCTTGCAGCCAAGCTGATTCAGAACGGGGATGCAGATATTATCGTCGCGGGCGGCATGGAGAACATGGACGCTGCGCCTTATCTTCTTTACAAGGCCAGATTTGGCTACAGAATGAACGCAGGCAAGCTGGACGACGCGATGATCCGCGACGCTTTGACCGATGCTTTCTACGGCTATCATATGGGTATCACAGCCGAGAACATCGCCGAGAAGTGGCATTTGACAAGAGAAGAACTGGATGAGTTTGCTGCATGGTCTCAGCAGAAGGCGGAGAAGGCCATTACCTCCGGCCGCTTCAAGGATGAGATTGTTCCTGTTGAAATCAAGACGAAGAAGGGTACCATCGTATTTGATACAGATGAGGGCAACAGACCCGGAACAACCGTAGAGACACTTGCAAAGCTTAAACCCGCGTTCAAGGAAGGCGGCGTAGTTACTGCCGGCAATGCGTCCGGTATCAATGACGGCGCGGCTGCGATGATCGTGATGAGCGAAGAGAAGGCAAAGGAACTCGGCGTTACGCCGATGGCAACATGGATCGGCGGCGAGCTTGCCGGCTGCGATCCCGCGATCATGGGTATCGGACCGGTTTACGCAACCAGAAAGGTCATGGCGAAGACCGGATATAAGATTGAGGACTTCGATCTGTACGAAGCGAACGAGGCGTTCGCGGCGCAATCCGTCGCGGTTGCGAAGGAACTTGGCTTCGAGAACGACAAGCTGAATGTCAACGGCGGCGGTGTAGCTCTCGGACATCCGGTAGGCTGCTCGGGCGCACGTATTCTTGTAACGCTTCTGTATGAGATGCAGAAGAGAGATTCACACAAGGGTCTTGCTACACTTTGCGTCGGCGGTGGTATGGGCTGCGCGGCAATCGTAGAGAGATAATATAGCAATGCTTTCAGATGAAAATCTGATATGACTGGCAGGGCTGCCGTATCCATGATAGAGTAGTGGAGCGGCAGCTCTTTTTTGCGCTGCTGATGGTAGAAATGACTGTAGAGCTGCGCAAACACGGTATCAATAGGTTTTCTTACAGGAGAAAATAAATAATGGATTATTTCTTTATGAATCTCTACAGAACACGGTGGTATGCGGTGCTTTGTCTGTTTTGCCTGATTTTTATCTTTTCCAAACGTTTTCGGAGCCTATTCTACAGGCAGGCAGGGAGGCTGAATGCCTGCAGAAAATGGAAGGTGTCGCTTCTTCTTTTCCTCATAACACTTGCCGCCGGCTTGCTTATGATCTATCCGGGAAAAAGCTGGGGAGGAGATTACAGTCAGTACTATGCGCAGGCCAGAGCGCTTGTGACCGGAACAATTCCGGAATGGTTCCGCAAGAACAATTTTATCATTGATAATTCCTGCGATGGAATCGGCTCGGATGTATACCCGTGGATGTGGTCAATCATGCTGGTCCCTGTCTATATGATTTTCCATGGCTTTCCGGTAATTGTTGTTAAAGTATATGAGGTAGTTCTGCTTGCCTGCGGTTCTTTCTTCATGCTTAGAATTTTCATGCGGCGAATGACAAATGCCAGAGCATTTCTGCTATCGCTGTTTGTGTCAGGCAGTTATCAGTTCCTTTGTAACGTAAATGCGGCGGATGCTGATATTCCGGGCTTTTTCTGGTCAATGGCGGCACTCTGCCTAGCGGACCGGTATTTAAAGGAACGTGAAATTTCATTTTCATCTTCTACGGAAAAGATACGAGTAATACTGCTTCTGGCTGCCGGTACAGGCGCAGCAGCCGCAGCGGCGATGCTCACTAAGACACTTTGCGAGGGCATTATTCTGGCTCTTGCAGCTTATGACCTTTTGAGTGTAATTCGAAAAAGATTTTTCAATGGCAGAGTCTGGTGGGTCCAATTGGTTCCTTACCTCTCATTTATTGTCTGTAAGGAGCTCTGCGATAATTTACTGATGAAATCCGGCGGTACGTACAAAAGCTATTTCACTTTTTCTTCCGGACGTTTTCTAATGGGAGTGAGGCAGTATTTTTATATATTCAGCGCATACTTCGGAAGCGGCGTTCGCCCGCTGATCACTGCAATTCTGGTTGTTATTACAGTGCTGTTCCTGGTCCTCACAGCTGCAGGCATGCTGATGAAGTGGAAGGAGGAGATGTTCTTCGCTTTCTATGTTTGCGGCATGCTGCTGATGCTTCTGTTTTACAATTATTATCGATATGGTTTTACCTATTCTTTTTATCCTCTGATGCTTCTTTTCGCATCTTATGCTGTTTGCAGTCTCCGAAATAAGGGAGACACTGTTTTAGTTGACGCCGCAGTATTGACGGCCCTTTTACTAGTGTTAGCACAATCGCTATACGGTATATATGCTACAAGATTCCGCGGTTATCGGCTCGACGAGGCAGAGTCAGACACAGCGGAAGAATTATATCGGTATATTGATCAGAACTTGGATAAGGAAGATGTGGTATATTTCTTTAAACCAAGGGTGTTATATTGGAGTACCGGGGTTAATAGTTATTTCTGGGGGCTTGATGATACAGATCACCTGGATAAAGCAGATTATGTACTTTTAAGCAAGTGGGATGATCAGACAAAATGTTATCAATATGTTAATGCCTCACAGATGTATCAGCAGGTATTCAGCAATGATGGATTCATCTTGTATGAAAAACAAAAGTAACAGGGAAAAGTAATAAAAGCATACTGAAGTGAATTTTGGCCGCTGTTTTCGGCGTGTAAAGGTGTGCTGTCCGGAAAGGCGACTCACCCCTTTGCCCGCCTCGCGGAACAAAAAATGCAAATTCAGTTTTGTAATACACGGTGGAAAATGAAAAAAGCGGATCGGCGCTACACATAAAAAGTGAAATCTCAATCCGTTTTACATGGGCGTTATTGTAGAATTATTCTATGATATCGAGTAACATTTGAATCGAGTTTATGGCATAATCAGCCGCTGGATGTCCCGCTGCTACAGCGATTCCTACTGCAAAAAATCCGCCCGCCTTTGCTGCTTGAATTCCTGCATTCGCATCCTCCACAACAATAGCCTCAGCAGGCAAAACACCGAGCTTCTCCGCAGCCAGCAGGAACACCTCCGGATCAGGCTTGGATCTGGATATTTCTGTTCCGTCCGCAACTGCGTCGAAGAAATCGGATATTCCCAGCCGTGAAAGAATCAGCTTTGTGTTTCTGCTGGAAGATCCGATTCCCAGCAGCAGGCCGCGGGCACGAAGTTCTTGCATCGTGGCAAGTGTTTTCTCCGGTAGATCCGCAGGCGTCATCTGCATCAGAAGTTTTTTATAATTCTCATTCTTTTCCTCGGCAAAAGCCAGCTTCTCCTGGTCTGAATAGAGCCGCGGACTTTTCTCAAGAATAATATTCAGGCTCTCCATCCTGCTCACGCCCCGGAGGCGGTCGTTGTCTTCCTCGTTGAAAGGGATGCCAAGCCGATCCGCAAGCTGTTTCCAGGCCTGGAAATGATAATGATCTGTGTGACAAATCACACCATCCAGATCAAAAATGATTGCTTTGAATTGCATAGTCCTCCTCATAATGGATCGCCATTATCCGTCCATCAATTGTACAAGTTGATTCTTAGCAGGGCGTCCGCTCGGCGAGGATATAAACAGGGAACTTCCCGGTTCCTCCTGCATGGACAATCTGCCTGCCATTTTTTGTTGCCCGGCAGTCTCATTATAAGCTGAAATAACGCCAGATATTATAGAGGCTGATTCCGATAATAACGATCATCAGGGCCATAAACAGGCGCTCCACAACGGCAAACAAAAAAGATTGATATCCCACTTCTCCCAGATTTCATAGCCTATATTATATGAAAAAAGAGAGAAATATGGTAGCACAGGGCTATTTGAAACAGGACGATAGCACCGTAAATGCTGCTTTTGTTAGAATTCTGCTAGTTCTTTGTTTTTGGCAATAGTACAATTGGATCAAAGATTTTTGTGGAAGTGAAGCATCCACAGAGGACACCGTCTATATGAGGAGGAATACATCCATGAAGTATATCAATCTTCTAATCAAGCCGGCCTCCAGTCTGTGTAATCTTCGGTGCAAATACTGCTTTTATGAGGACGAAGCGAACAATCGAAGCGAGGCATGTATGGGCCTTATGTCGAAAGAGATGAGTCAGCTTCTTTTGCGCGAAGCCTTCTCTGCCGTGGATTCAAACGGGACTGTCAGTTTTGCTTTTCAAGGCGGTGAGCCGACGGTGGCCGGGCTGCCGTTCTTCCAAGAATTTGTGGAAAACGCTCGCCTATTAAAGCCGAAAGACGTTTCTCTCAATTTTTCGATCCAGACCAACGGAACATTATTGAACGAAGAATGGGCGGCTTTTTTTGAAAAAGAGGGCTTTTTGGTTGGTCTATCGATGGACGGTTTTAAAGAAGCCCACGACCTGCACCGGATGGATCCCGCCGGGAAAGGGAGCTGGAACCGTGTGCTGAAGGCACATCAACTCCTGGAAAAGCACCGTGTGGATCATAACGCACTCTGCGTCGTCACCTCGCGCGTAGCGCGCAGTCCGGAACTCGCCTATCGCAATCTGAAATCCCTCGGTTTCCGGTATTTGCAGTTTATCGCCTGTCTCGATCCAATCGGACAGCCGAGGGGGCAGCAGGCTTTCTCCCTGGTGCCGGAAGCTTATGGTAAGTTCCTGTGCCGTCTGTTTGATCTCTGGTACGCAGACTGGGAGAAGGGCGACTATCACAGTGTTCGCCTCTTCGACGACTATATCCATGTTCTTTTGGGCGATGGGGCCAGCACCTGCGCCACCTGTGGCCGCTGCGGCTTCTATCTGGTCGTGGAAGGGGACGGGGCGCTCTATCCCTGCGATTTCTTTGTGCTGGACGACTGGCGGCTGGGCAGGCTCGGGGAAAAGCCGCTACAGGAATTTGCAGAAAGTGAAACGGCAAAGGCATTTCTTAAGTGGGGCACAGTGAAACCGAAGGAATGCGCCGCCTGCCCTTACTGCACGATCTGCAACGGCGGCTGCAAAAACGACTGGTACACAGATGCGGAAGGGAAAGTACATAACTATTACTGTGCTGCCTTCCGCGCACTGCTGGACTATGGCCTGCCCCGGATGCGGCGGATCGCCTGGGCGGAGCTGAACGCACGGATGCAGAGGCGATAATAAGAGCGCAGCTCCGAAAAGCAAATCGCTTTTCGGAGCTGCGCTCTTTTCTTCTTTCTTCACACCTCGCCGGCACGGTGGAAGGCGACAAAGTGGTTCGGCTCGATCTCCCGCAGCTGCGGCTCCTGATTGAAGCAGGCCTCCGTCGCGTAGGGGCAGCGGACGGCGAATATGTGCTGATCCGGAAAATCATCGCGGATTACGGCCTTGATGAAATGATGAAAAGGATCATTGGAAAAGTCAGCAGTCTCTTTCTGGATCTGGCGGCTTACTCCATTATCCCGGAGAACAACGCCGGGCAGTATTATCCGGACTACGGGTATAATCATCCCCTGTTTACCGACAAGATGCGGATCTACAGTGATTCCAGGGTCTCTGATTTTATTACCGGCATCACACCGGATCAGAGTGCGGGATTACTAAATTCAGCAAGGCCAATCTGCGATTCATGGATAATAATGGTTATGATTTCGTGATCATGGTCAAGGGAATGAAATTCCTTGTCAAAGAACTTATTCTCGAGAAACGTGGCACATTTGAGGAAGTGTGTGCCAACAATATCCGACAGTATAAGGCATACGGAACGACAATTGGGCGTATGTAGTTTGCCTCTGATGAAAAGAAGCGGTACTTTCATCTGTTCTACAGCATCCAGCGCCATGCATCCGAACGGGAACTGCTGGAAGCGCGTATAGACCGGATGAAGAAAAATCTGAATAAGATATATGGCAAGGTCTCTGACATGTCAAAGGAATACCGGCATTATTTCAAGCCGGTTTATCTTCACGAGGGCAAGGAAGATCAGCTGCTCCAGCTTGCCATCGAAAGAAGCGAAGTAATAGAGGAGGAAATCCACCTGTGCGGGTACTTCTGTATCATCACATCAAAAAAGATGACCGCAAAGGATGCATTGGAACTGTATAAGAGCCGTGATGAATCCGAAAAGTTGTTCTATACAAGCCTGAAAGACGCGGTTCTGGAAGATGACAGCAAGGCGAATTACATGAATGTCCCTGCCGCGATAAAAGAACTGGAAAAGATCGAGATGATCCGCCAGACCAGCGGGAAATACAGGCTGGATCATGCGGTCACAGCAACGCAGAAAGCAATATTGAAGGCATTTAAAATGGACGCGGCCTGCATGCAGAAGGAAGCGGCGGCAATTCGGGAAGCACTGATGACGGAGGATAAAAAGTAATGGCCAGGCAGAAGAAAACACAGACTACGCAAGAACTGATTGAAAAGATGGAGGCCATCGGGCTGCAGCGTAAAGCGGCTTACGATGAAGCGGTTGCCAATCTGAAGGAACTTCGGAAAAAGAAAAAAGAGAAAATCAGGAGGCTTTGCTCCGGGCAGCTGCTTCCAGTAAATGGGGCTACGAGAAGATCATGTCATTAATCCAGAGTGACCCCGAGGACGCTGACGAATAAGGATAAAAAACTCTTACTCAATCCAGTCGATCCGATGGTTGAGTAGGAGTTTTTTAGGAAGTTCAGACTCACAGTTCGGGCAAAAATGCCTGATGTGTAATTGTGCTAAAACCGATAGTCATGTGCTATAACGGAAATCGGTAGTCTGCTAAAATTCCACCATAAGCCAATAGTATTTGTAAAGAAGATGAGCTCTTGGCAAGCCGGAGTATCTGGAGCGCGAGATCTTGAGCCGCCATGTCGGTGGTATGATGTACCGGCGGGGTGATCCCGCTCAGACCCAGAAGGTCTTCCGATATCTGCAGGAGCATAGCCGCGTGCCGATGCTGCTGGCCGCAAATCTTGAATCCGGAGGAGATGGCATTGCCGAAAACGGCACCTGCTTCGGCAAGCAAATGCAGGTAGCCGCAACGGATGATCCCGAGCAGGCTTACCGCCTCGGCAAGGTCGCCTGCCGTGAGGGCAAAGCCGTCGGCTGCAACTGGACTTTCGCTCCGGTTGTAGATATCGATTATAATTATCACAGTCCCATTACCAATTCAGGTTGAGCAGGATCCCCATGAAACGGAGGACCTGGCCGGGCGCTTCCCGGAGCTCTGCTGGCGCGGCGCGCACTACCTGGAGCACTGGGTGGCGGAACAGATGACAAAGGGCGCGGCGTAATTTGGCGGTGCCATCGACCCGCTTTGGACCGTAATGGCCGAGGGAGGCCCCTTCCACTGCCACGGCTATCTCGATGAATATTGTACACGCCTGGAGAAAACCGGCCGCGGCTGTGCGGCTGAGGAGCTCAGACGCCGCCATCCCTGAGGAGGAGCGATATGAAAGAGGCAATCAACACCGCATTGCTGTTTATCGGTTCGTTTTATTCTGTTAACACGGTGATGTTCCAGCGCCCCTGCCCGGAATTCCAGCTTCCCAGCAAATTTGCGGATATCCAGGACCACGCCATGGCCAGGCGCTTCCTGGGGGAGGCGCCGGAAAAGGCAGTCTGCTATCTGAGGGATCACCTGTTCCTGGAATACTGTGTTGTAACGCTGGAGAGCAACGCTGTTCTGATCAGGCCTTTCCGTTCACGCAACCTGCACCATTATGATCTGGATCTGCAGGAATTCAAAAGTGACGAGGAGATCCGCCGCTATCTCAAATTCTATCATTCCCAACCCGTTTTGCTGAAAGGACCGCTTCGGGTCGCGGTCAGCAATCTGTTTCTCGCTGTCTTATGGGAGTTCCGACGATGTGCAGGAGGTTTGCAACGCGGATCTGAGCGAGGAGAATCTCACAAACGAACTGGATTATTTGCATGATCTGATGGTCGAGGAAGCCAAGGGGCATAATCCCAACGCCTTCTATGACTATATGGAGCAGGTCTCCGTCGGAAATTACGACGGCGCCATCCGCGCCTACAAACAGGCGATGATTTCCCGCACGATGGCCTTCAATTTGGTGCGGACCATCGAGGGGATCACGAGCGTCCGTACACAGACCCGCCTGGCACTCCACCGGGCGGGGATCTCGGAGGAAGCGATCAGTGGGCTTTTGAACTCGTTCAAGGTGAAAGGGCGCATGCTGACCAGCGTGACGGAAGCGCGCAATCTATGCGAACAGCTGATCTATGACAGCTGCAAGCTGGTTCGGGACAGCCACGCCAAAAAATACAGTCCTACCGTGGCAGACGCCGTCTCCTATATCCATCACAATCTGGAACATCCGCTGAGCGTACCTGAAATAGCGGAGCATGTCGGCGTAACGCCGAACAGCCTTTCCGCCAAGTTCCACGCCGAGGTCGGCTCGCCGCCCATGGTCTATATCAACAAGCTGCGCATGGAACAGGCCCAAAAGCTTCTTCGAAATACAAAACTCAGCATTCCGGAAATCTGTTACCGGATCGGGATCATGGATTCCAATTACTTTACACGCTGCTTCAAAAAGGAGTATGGTATGCCACCTCGATTGTACCGGAAAATCAACACTGGAAAGAAATGAGCAGGGAACGATGTAAACGCCTTGCAGTCAGGAGAATACGCACATGAATCGAAAACCAAACATCATCATCATCAACCCCGACGAAATGCGCTGGGATACCATGGGGCATATGGGCAATCCCGCAGCTGTCACACCGACGCTGGACAATTTTGCCTTCAAAGACGCCGTTTCTTTCTCCAACACCTACTGCCAGAACCCTGTATGCGTGCCGAGCCGATGCAGCTTTTTCACCGGCCTCTATCCGCATACGACGGGACACCGCACCATGGGCTACCTTCTGCGCGATCAGGAGACTTCTCTTCTGAAGGAACTGAAGAACGCGGGCTATTATGTCTGGGCAAACGCCCGCAATGATCTGATAGCCGGTCAACACGACGGTCTGATCGAGTCTCACGTCACGGAAATGTTTTATGGCGGAAACACCCCGCCGGCTCCCGGCGCCGTCTCGACCAATCCCCGCGGTCTACCGGGAACGCCGGGCTTCTACTCCTTCTGCAACGGTGAACTGAAAACCGACGAGGACGGGCTCAACTATACCACCGACGACGAAGACGTTGACGCCGCCGTACAGCGTATTCTTCACCCGGTAGACGATCGCCCGCTCTGCATTTTCCTTGGCCTGCTCTATCCCCATCCGCCGTACAATGTGGAGGAGCCGTTTTTCTCCGCAATCAATCGCTCCAAACTGCCGCCGCGCATTCGGGCGGAGCTGTGCAGCGGAAAGGCGCGCATGCTCAATCTTCTCCGCACTTACATGAATCTGGACGGTATGAGTGAGGAACAGTGGGACGAACTGCGTGCCATCTATCTGGGAATGGTATCCAAGGTGGATTCACAGCTGCGAAAAATTCTTGACGCCCTGCGTCTCGCCGGGGAGTATGACAATTCCCTGATCATTTTCATGAGCGATCACGGAGACTATGCCGGAGATTACAACGTAATCGAAAAAGCGCAGAACTGTTTCGAAGACGATCTGACCCGCGTGCCGCTTCTCATCAAGCCGCCCAAGAGCAGCCCGGTGGATCCCGGTGTCACAGACAGTCTGGTGGAACTTGTGGACTTTTATGCCACAGTAATGGACTTTGCCGGCGTAACACCCTCCCACTCGCATTTTGGAAAAAGTCTCGCGCCGATCCTCGCCGATCGGAAGCTGAGGTTGCGCGACGAAGTCTTCTGCGAAGGCGGACGCCGTGCGGAAGAGATGCACTGCAGTGAATCCGTGGATCCCGCGATCAAGAACGGCTTCTGCAACAATGTGATGTGGACCCGTTATGCCGCGCAGTTTGACAACGTGGCACACGCGAAGGGTGCTATGGTGCGGACGGAGAAATGGAAGTATATCTATCGCGCCCACGGAGACTGTGAATTGTACGATATGGAAAAAGACCCTCATGAGATGCGCAATCTCGCGGGCGATGCCGCCCTCTCGCCTGTTATGGCAGAGATGAGGGAAAAGCTGCTGCTCTGGTATCAGGACACGGCGGATGTTGTCCCCTTTGAAAAGGATGAGCGGTTCAGCAAAGCGATGGTCTGGGAGAAGGTCAAGAATTTCTGCCCGGCCGGATATGAGGAAGAGGTCAGGCAGAAAATCGAGAACGGCATGAGCCTGTTTCCCGCGAAATTCTACTGCCTTGACCTGCGGAAAAAAACTTGCCGAGGAGGATGCTTGATGCAAAACCGTCCCAACTTTATTGTAATCCACACCGACCAGCAGCGCTATGACTGCGTCGGCTTATCCGGTATGCGCGAGGGAATCTACACGCCCTATACGGATTCCATCGGCTGGCAGGGCGCCCGTTTTACCTCGGCCTACTGCAACTGCCCACTCTGCATCCCCCAGCGGCTAAGTCTGCTCACCGGACAGGAGCCGGCTCACCACGGGCTGTTCCACAACGTCGGCATTCCCTACCTCCCTCTGGAGACGACGCTTCCGGCCGAAATGCGCCGCGGCGGATACCAGACTGCTCTGGTGGGCCGCACCATGCACACCTATCCCTTCAACCATTCCTATGGCTTTGAATACTACCTGCCTGGCGATCCGAGCAGTGAAAATAAGGAAAGCAGTGACGCCTTCTTTACCTATCTGAGGGATCACAATTCCCACGACTGTGGCGGCTATGGCGGCTGCGGCCCGCACAACAACTCCCGCGCGGCGGCCCCCTTCCATCTGAGCGACGAGTACCACCAGACCAAGTGGACGACCAACCGGGCGCTTGATTTTCTGAGCAACCGGGATGCATCCAGACCTTTTATGCTCTTTGTCGGCTTTTACGCGCCGCACTCTCCGCACAATCCGCCGGAGCCGTACTTCAACCGCTATTATCAGCGGGACGATCTGGGCGGGCCCTGGTTTTCGGAGTGGGACATTCCCCCTGTCAGCAGCGGCAACGTGATGGCGCGCTACGTCAAGCTCAGTCGGGAGGAGATCCGCAGTCTCTATGTCGGGTATTACGGCAACATTGCCTTCCTGGATACCCAGATCGGCCGCCTGCTGAATGCGGCCATGAAGCAGAAAAACACATATGTGATCTTCACCTCGGATCATGGTGAGATGCTTGGCGACCATTATCTGATGCAGAAAAACCGTCCCTATCAGGGCGCGGTGCACATCCCCTTCCACATCATGGGACCGGGCATTGCCGACGGGCAGGAGAGAGACGAGCCCATCGGCTGGCACGACATCATGCCGACGATTCTGGATCTGGCCGGGCTGCCGATCCCGGCCTCGGTGGATGGCCGCAGCCTCGCACCGCTGCTGTGCGGGGAAGGGCCGGAAACACCCTGGCGGAAGTACATCCACGGCGAATGCACCCATGATTTTCTGTTTGACGCAAAAGCGAGACCGACAAGCGAAAAGCACAACTTTATCTATGAAGAAGGGGCTCAGTATCTCACAGACGGGACCATGAAATACATCTGGTATCCCACGAGCGGGAAGGAACAGTTGTTCAACATCCGGGAGGACTACGGCGAGCAGCATGATCTTTCCGGAGAGCCCGCGTATCACGGAGAACTGGAAAAATGGCGCAGCATTCTTGTAAAGGAACTGCAAGGCCGCGAGGAGGGCTTCAGTGACGGCGAAAAGCTGATCCCCGGCAGCAAACCTCAGAGAATGAGCCGTAAAATGGCGGCGCTTGTCCAGCAGCGGCGGGAGGAAGGCTTTGCGCTGGCCTACGGCGGGAAAGCAGATCCGATGGCAAAGCTGCAGTTTGAAGAAAAACTGATGAACTGAAAGAGGGACACACATGGATCAGAAACAACAGCCCGATATCCTCATATATATGAGCGATCAGCACGGCGCGGATTATTGCTCCTGGGGCAACGTACAGGTGGACACGCCGGTGCTTGCCGATATGGCCGCCCACGGCACACGCTTTTCCCAGGCCTATTCTCCCTGCCCGCTCTGCGTTCCGGCGAGAATGTCGATGATGTCGGCGCAGCTTCCGCAGGACACCGGCGTGTACAACAATAAATTCACCCTCTCCAACCTGACGCCCTGCTTCACCCATTCTCTGGTGGAAGCTGGCTATGAGACGGTATTGATCGGTCGGATGCACTTCATCGGCCGGGATCAGCGGCACGGCTTTACCAAACGTCTGGCCGGCGATGTGACGCCGGTCAGCTGGAAAAAACCCTTTGGAAAAATTGCGAAAGAGCGGGGCAAGACCGTGCGCGCCTTTTCTCCGGAGGGCTCTACCGAACTCGTCGGTGCGGGGGACTCTATCGTAACGGATTATGACCGCTATGTGCTGGAAACCGCTCTGGACTATCTCTCCGAGGAGCACGAAAAGCCACAGTTCATCCTGGTCGGTGCCTTCGGGCCGCATTCACCCTATATCACGTCTCCGGAAATGTACCGGAAATATCTTCGCCCGGAGAGCGCCCCTTCCTTCTTCCGGGAGGAGGAGCTGCCCGCCTATCTGCGGGAGGTCCCTGCGCTGAATGCACGTGTGCGCCCGGCGTCTCTGTCAGAAGAGGACGCGCTGGCCTGCCGCGCCGCCTATCTGGGTTTGATCGAGACGATGGATGGCCAGATCGGCGAGCTGCGTAGCGCATTTCATAGCTTTTCGGAAAAGCGCGGCCATGGGGCGGTGTTCGGCTATGTATCCGATCACGGCGATATGGCGGGAGAGCGGCGCATGTATGGCAAAACCTGCTTTTTCGACAAGTCTGCCAAGATCCCCATGCTCTTCGAGGGAACAGGTATTTCCGAAGGCAAGACCATTGACAGCCCTGTGAGCCTGCTTGATCTGGGCCCAACGGTCTGCGAGCTGGGTGGCACGGTATTTTCGACAAAGGACGCGCGTTCGCTGGCTCCCCAGCTTTGCGGGCAGGACGGCGATTCAGAGCGCGTCGTGGTGAGCCAGGTGATGGAGACCCTGCCGGAACTGGGCGCATGTGCGGGAACGATGCTCCGCTGGAAAAACTACAAATACGTCGTCTACCATCGGGCTGAGGACCGGGCGCTGTTGTTCGACATGAACAGCGACCCACTGGAGGAGCACAATCTTATTTCCGAACTTCCGGAGCTTGCGGCGTGGTTCTCTGAAAAGGCTGCCGCTCAGGCGGACTTCTCCGCCATGGAACAACAGTTTCGGCAGTCACAGCACACGGCAAAGCTGCTGGAGATCTATGAAGGCGCAGCCGGTTTCGATGATACGGAGCGCTGGAAGGATAATCCTCCTTCCTCCCGCGCCGAGAACCTGGAGATTGTTGCCGTTGACAGGCTTCAGGCTGGCGGCAGATAAACAGAAAGCGGCTCGAATAATGCTATTTTTGTGAGCATTGTGCTGTTTGCCGCCTGCGGCAATTCCACACCTGCATCCAACGAGGCTGCAACGACCGATGCTGCTCCCGCTGCCGCGCAGTCCGAAGAGGCGGCACCCCAGCCTGAAACTCTTTCTGACAAGACCCTGACCGGCCTTCTAGGCAGCGGCACCGAGTCGGGGCTGATCATCATGGATACCATGGTCAATACGCTCTACCGCTACGAGGGCGAGACCCGCCAGGCTGTCCCCGCTCTGGCCAGCGGTTATGAGACCATTGATGAGCTGCACTATCGCTTCACCCTGCGCGACGATGCCTGCTATTCCGACGGTACGCCCGTCAAGGCCAGGATGTCGTCTACAGCTTCACCAAGTACGCTGAGCCCGGCGTCGCCAATGCCAGTTACTTTGACGTGGAAGGCCTGAAGGCTGAGGACGATCAGCACGTGATCATCGCTTTCAAAATCGGCATTTCCATTGCCAGCTGCCGTATTGACGATCCCCTTATGACCGGGCTCGTTGCCAAGGCCAGCAGCTCTGATGAGGCCACTAGCGCCGAGGGCTTCAACGGCATCGTCGACTATGTGTTCAACAACTTCTGCCTGCGCGGCCTGTGCACCGAAAGCAAGTACTGTGTCGTCCGTCGGGGGATCCAGGGACTCAGCGCCAGCTCCCGCATGGGTTATCTGGATGTGGGCAACGCCTACGAGGCAGACTGATCTCCGGCAAATCGAAAAAACCAAATTCCCAACAGGGCGGATCTCAAGTGAGATTCGCCCTGTTTTGTGCTTGTTTGAATAGAATTGTTCTGCTTTTTCCCGCCCGGATTTGATACGATAGTTCCACAAAAAGATACAGGAGGAACATGCCATGGTAAATTTGAAAGCGAGACCTTTTTATCTCAGTGATGAAAAAATTCGGTGGGTTGAGGAGACACTTGTCAGGCTGAGCCTGGACGAAAAGATCGGCCAGCTCTTTATCAATCTCACGCTTCGCCGCGACGATGCAACCATGCACGCTCTTATCCACGATTACAAGATCGGCGGTGTCCGCTGGCAGGGCGGCACGCTGGAAGAAATCTATGAGCAAAACCGCCGCTTCCAGACGGAGAGCCGTATCCCTACTTTGATTGCGGCCAACTGCGAAGCGGGCGGAAACGGCGCTGTCGCCGAGGGTACCATGGTGGCAACAGGCGCCGCCTGCGCTGCCTCTCAGACTTTGGAAACCGTGCGGGAGATGGCCCGCGTCGGCGCTGCGGAGGCCTCCGCCGTCGGCTGCAACTGGACCTTCGCCCCGGTGTGTGATGTGGTCTCCAACTGGCGCAACACCATTGTGAATACGCGTGCCTTTGGCAATGACGTGGAGCAGATTATTGCTTGCAGCAAGGTCTATATGGAGGAAATGCGCAAAGCCGGTATCGCCTGTGCTGCCAAGCACTTCCCTGGCGACGGATCGGAGGAGCGGGACCAGCATCTGGTCATGGGCTGCAATGACCTCTCCGTGGAGGAATGGGATGCGAGCTTCGGCAAGGTCTATCGTGCGCTGATTGAGGATGATCTGGAGAGCATGATGATCGGCCATATCTGCCTGCCCGCCTACAGCCGCAAGTTCCGCCCCGGACTCAAAGATCAGGATATCAAGCCTGCCACCATGGCACCCGAACTGCTGAACGATTTGCTGCGCGGTGAGCTGGGTTTCAACGGTCTGATCGTCACGGATGCCTCCCATATGGCGGGATTGAACGCTGCCGGCGCGCGGCGGGACGTGGTGCCCGGGGTCATTGCCGCGGGCTGCGATATGCTGCTGTTCTTCAATGACCCTGCCGAGGACATTCAGTACATGAAGGATGCCGTCGCGGACGGGCGCATCAGCGAGGAGCGCCTGAACGACGCGCTTTACCGTATTCTGGGCCTGAAGGCCAAGCTGGGGCTGGATGCGCTCCGCTTCCCGGAAAAGGAAGGGCTCTCTGTTGTCGGCTGTTCGGAGCACCACAAAGCGGCGGCACGGGCGGCGGATGAAAGCATCACGCTCGTCAAGGATACCCAGGGGCTTTTGCCGCTTGACCCGCAGGAGAAGAAGCGCGTGCTGCTCTATTTTCTGCAGAGCGCTCCGGTCAGTCTGCTCGATGGGAGCGATCCCGCCAAGAAACTGCTGATCGAGGAGCTGGAAGCGGCTGGCTTTGAGGTGCACACCGAGCCGGATTATTACGAATTGGAAATGGCCGGTCAGAATAAGGCAAACCGTGGACGGATGATGGCCAAGCGTTCCATGGAGAAAATGCGCAGCGAGTATGATCTTTGCCTGGTCGCCATCAGCATGAAGGGCTACGCTCAGTCAAACAACACCCGCCTGGTCTATTCCGTCGGCCATTCCTATGAGATCCCCTGGTACGTCCATGAACTGCCCACCGTATGCGTCAGCTTGAATTACACCAATCACCTGATCGACGTGCCCATGATGAAAACTTTTGTCAACGCCTACGCGTCCACCCGGGAATACCTGCACGCCCTGGTGCAGAAGCTCACCGGCCGGTCTCCCTTCAAGGGACGGTACAACGAGCTGGTGTGGTGTGGGCGCTGGGATACCCGGCTTTAAAGGAGTGTGAACACCATGAAAGAAAAACTCCCTCGCGTCCTCCTGATGAACATCTGCACATGCGGCGTGCTGTGTGCGGTTGCGCAGCTGCTGGCAATTACCCGCGGAGAACTCCTTGCGTTTTCATTCTCCCGCTACGTGCTGAACTTTGCCGTCGCCTATCCTCTGGCCTGCCTGGCCGGCTTGCTGATCCCGTCCGAGAAATTCGGTGCCTGGGCCTGCAGAATGCTCGGCCTGAAGCTCGGCCCTGTCTATGCTGTCGTGATGGTTTGCTCCATTAACCTGATATTTACGCTTGTTTTTTCCACGATTATGACCTGGTTCAACGCCGTGTTTCTTGCAAAGCAGGGGCTGCATGTTCTGATCCCTGGCATTGTTCGGAACTATCTTCCCATGTGGCTGGTGAGCAGCTTTGTCAGCGGCGTCATCAGCAGACCTCTCGGTCGACTGGTGGAACGGAAACAAAACCGTGCCGATCGCGCACTTGAGGATTAATTCATGGGAGCCGCGTTTCTTTCTGTCTTCGAACGGAAGCAGGAGTATCTGTTGTGTGTAGACTCGGACGGAACAGTCCTGGATACAATGGCGCAAATCGGGCGATCGCGCAGATTCCGCTTTGCCCCTATGGTGAGGAGCGGTGGCGGCTCTATGTTCAACAACTGAGTAAATAAATGCCAGGAGGAGATTGAAATGGCTGTTTCTCTGCGTGAATATGTAAAAGGACACGATTATCTGATCTGCGTAGACTCGGACGGTTGCGCTGTCGATACGATGGATATCAAACACAAGCGGTGCTTTGGCCCCTGCATGGTGCAGGAATGGAATCTGAGCGCATGGGAAAAACCGATTCTTGATCGTTGGGATGAAATCAATCTGTACAGCATCACACGCGGGATTAACCGCTTCAAAGGACTGGCAATGGCCCTCGCGGAAATCAACGAACGCTACACGCCGATCGACGGTGTGGAAGCGCTCAGCCGCTGGGCGGCTGAGACGAAGGAGCTCTCCAATCCCGCCCTGGAAGAGCTGGTGGAGCAGGGGGCAGAACCCATATTCCACAAAGCGCTGCATTGGTCCCGGGAAGTCAACAAAGCGATCGGACAACTTCCCTGGGAGGTCAAGAAGGCGTTTAACGGTGTCCGGGAAGGCTTTGAGGCGGTGCGCGATTTCGCCGATATCGCGATCGTGTCCAGTGCAAACCGTGACGCCGTAGAAGAAGAATGGGAGAAATTCGGTCTGATGAATCTGGTGGATCTTGTTCTTTGTCAGGACGTGGGGAGCAAGGCACATTGTATTGCGGAGCTTAAAAAGAAGGGCTATGCTGACGATCATATCCTGATGGTGGGCGACGCCCCCGGCGATAAGGCTGCCGCGGAAAGCAACGGTGTTTTCTACTACCCCATTCTGGTGCGGCACGAGACAGAAAGCTGGGAAGAGTTTCCTCAGGCGGCAGAGCGTTTTCGTGATGGAGCGTACCGGGACTATGGGGAGATGAAGGCCCAGGCTTTTCTTGCAAATCTCGCAGGAAAAGAATAACGGTGCCGTATAGCAAAGCAATGCTGTTGAAAGTGCGTAAGTATCGCCTTCCTGAAACCTGCGGAGTCAGAAACGGCGGAGGAATTATATCAGTATATTGATTCGAATCTGGATTCAGCAATGGTTGATTTATCTTGTATGAAAAACAAAAGTAACAGGGAAAAGTAATAAAAGCATACTGAAGTTGAAATATACAGTAGAGATATGATCCATCATACAAAAAAGTATAAATTATATGCATTTTGTATAAAGGAATTCAAAAATATTCGTAAACTCTGATCGTAGAAATCGTTTCCGAAGAGCATTATTATAATTGTTGTAACGGGCAGACAACGGTCTGACTGCGCCTGGTAAAACAGCATATTACCGGGCGGAGGAGAACAGCACTGCCTTACACTATTATTATGCAGGGGGTGATCATAATGATCAGTTTCTTAATCTGTTTAGCTATTCTAATCATTGGATACTTCACCTACGGCAAATTCGTTGACAGCACCTTCGGTCCCGATGATCGTGAGACACCGGCCGTTGCGATCAACGATGGCGTTGACTACGTCGTTATGCCGCAGTGGAAGCTGTTCCTGGTTCAGCTGCTGAACATCGCCGGCCTCGGCCCGATCTTCGGTGCCATGCAGGGTGCTCTGTGGGGACCTATCGTATTCCTGTGGATCACATTCGGCACAACGTTCTGCGGCGCGGTTCACGATTATTTCTCCGGCATGCTTTCCGAGAGAAACAACGGTGCATCGATCTCCGAAGTTACCGGCATCTATCTTGGCGACACCATGAAGACCGTTATGAGAGTCTTCTCGGTTGTACTGCTGATCATGGTAGGTACTGTTTTCGCGGTTGGCCCTGCAGGCCTTCTCGTACAGCTGCTCAAGAATAAGGGCGTTACCGGACCGTTCGCGACAACGACGGTATGGCTTGCCATTATCCTCTGCTACTACTTCATCGCAACGTTCATTTCGATCGACAAGATCATCGGTAAGATTTACCCGATTTTCGGTTTATGCCTGATCGCGATGGCAATCGGTGTCGCGATCGGAATGCCGCTGAACGGTTACCATACGCCGGAACTGTTCGCAAACTTCCGCAGCATGCATCCGGACGGAACTCCGGTATGGAGCTTCATGTTCATCACGGTTGCCTGCGGTGCGTGCTCCGGCTTCCATTCCACACAGTCTCCGCTGATGGCAAGATGCCTCAAGAGTGAGAGACAGGGTCACTTCGTATTCTATGGCGCTATGGTTGCAGAAGGCATTATCGCTCTTGTATGGGCGGCAGCCGGCTGCTCTCTGTACGCGGTAGAAGGCGGCCTGAACACAGGCCTGAAGGAAGCTCTGGCGGCCGGTCAGTCCGCAGCAATCTACGATGTCTGCGTCAAGACCATGGGTACTGTCGGCGTTGTACTTGCAATGCTCGGCGTTATTGCCTGCCCAATTACTTCCGGCGATACTTCGTTCCGTTCCGCAAGACTTACGCTTGCCGACTGGTTCAAGATTGATCAGGAGTCGTACGCGAACAGACTCAAGCTCTGCATCCCGGTTCTGGGTGTCGGCGCGTTCCTCGGCTTCGGCAATACACTTGGCTTCCTGTCCTATGCAGTCATCTGGAGATATTTCTCCTGGACAAACCAGACGCTGGCTATGATCGTTCTGTGGTCTGCAGCTATGTATCTCGCGAAGGAGAAGAAGAACTACTGGATTGCGGCTCTGCCCGCAATGTTTATGACCGGCGTTTCTACAACCTACTTCATGATGGCTCCGGAATGCCTTGGCCTCATCAAGTTCTTCCGTCTCAATACGGCGGTTGCTTACCCGGCAGGTATTTTCTTCATCGTCCTGTTCCTTACACTGTTCCTTCGGGCAGCCAAGAAGGCAGAAGCTGCTGCATAAGCATTTTTACAACTGAACACACGGGTCAGACCTTACAGGACCTGACCTGAAAGCAGGTGGGACCCGGGATTTCTGGATCCCACCTCTTTGCGCATTTACGGTTAATTTGCGCAGTGGATATGAATTTTACAGAGAGCTGGTATTAAATATGATTTTTGCACCCAAACCATTAGGAAATCAGAAGCTGGACCCCGGGACGCTCGCGCAGGACAAGAAGAGCTGCCGCAAAATCGGTCCCTGCGGACTCGGAGAGAAGGCGATGTATCTGAACAGCTTTTACCTTGACCGCCGCTATTACGTTCTCTACGGCGATGTCCGCAGAGTCTACAAAAGGATCGCAATGAGCAAAGGCGGCTATACAGGCAAGGGGATCTTCGCGTCCATGGCATATCTGGTTGTGGAATTTTCGAACGGTCTGGAAAAACAATGCAACTTCAAATTTGAAGAGCAGGTCGACGAGCTCCTGCGCGAAATCGAGAGAAAACACCCGGAGATCAAAACGCACAGCCGTAAAGCCGACGAAAAACTGGCTGCCGCGAAAGCGGCGGAGCAAGCAAGATACATCAAAGATCTGCCGGTGGAAGCGGAAGAAACGATCCGGTCGCTGCGGCATGCCAGAGAGTATCTGGAGCGCAAGCCGCAGCTGTCCGATGCGCTTGCCGGAGCGGCAAGAAGAAAGCGCGCGATTGACGGCCGAAAAACATCAATCAAGGCAGCCGCCGCGTTCATCCTTGCGATTTCGATTGCGGCACTGGCGTTTGGCATTTATAAGATCGCTTCCGGAGAGCGTGACACGGGTCTTTATGCAATCATGTTTGCGACGGCCTTTCTGTTTTTACTGTTGGCAAGCGGTGTGCTTCCTTCAAGAACCAACAACAGAAAAGCCGCGCAGAGAGACTGGGACGCGATCCTTTCCAAAGTATCGGAATATATCGGATCTGATCAGAACTTTCCGGTACCTGCCCAGTACGCGCACCCGGTTGTGCTTGACAGAATGATCCGTGTGATCCGCGAGGGGAGAGCGAAGACAGCGCAGGAAGCGCTCGAAACGGTTAAAAATGATCTGAAATCTCTGAACAATACGGTTAAAGTATCGCAGCAGGAATACGAAGAAGTTGTTGCCGTGAAGCCGATGTTCCTTGTTATGGACTACAGGTAAACGGATGAAGGATAAAGGTGGTGTGAATAATGGATGATGCGATTCTTACCTTTCTTTCGGAAGAAGGCATTGACAGTCAGCTGATCGAGGGCGTGAAGGCTTTTCGCAAAAAGCACAACGCGGACGAAGAACTGCAGACAAGGATACCGTCTCCGGAGCTGTTTTATTATGGCAAAGATGTCTGGAAAAAGGCACTGGCGGCACTTCTTGCAGGGGAGAACCTGCTGCTTGCCGGGCCGAAGGCCACCGGCAAGAATGTGCTTGCCGAGAACCTCTGCGCTGTTTTTGCCCGCCCTCTGTGGAATGTTTCGTTCCATATCAATGCAGACGCGGCTTATCTGATCGGCACCGATACATTCAACGGTGAGAAGGTGGTTTTCCGCCCGGGACCGGTGTACCTTTGTGCAGTGAACGGCGGCTTCGGTGTCCTGGATGAAATCAATATGGCGAAGAACGAGGCACTTGCTGTTCTGCATTCGACGCTGGACTTCCGGCATGTGATCGATGTGCCCGGATATGACAAAATTGTCGTGCGCCCGGAAACACGTTTTATCGGGACAATGAATTACGGATATGCCGGTACGCGGGAGCTGAATGAGGCGCTGACGTCGCGTTTTGCGGTGCTGGATATGCCGCTCATTTCCGATGAAGACCTGACAAAGCTTTTGAAGAGAAGGTTTCCTTCGATGCGGGATCAGATCTGCGGACAGTTTGTACGGCTCTTCTATGAACTGGCGAACAAGGCGCAGAACAGCGAGATTTCCGACAGAGCACTGGATCTGCGCGGTCTTCTCGACGCAATCGGACTGATCGACAAGGGACTTACGAGCGGCGACGCGCTCGATATGTGTATTACAAATAAAACATTTGATGCCTATGAACGAAGCCTGATCCACGATGTGATCTCGGCGCGCGTACCGGACAGCCTGACGAAGGGTGATGTTTTCACACAATGATCAAGAGGCATTACAGCGGCGCACAGCGCCGCGCGCTCAATATAATATGGAATGCCGCGGGGCGTTATGATTTCGAGACGCCGTTCATGGCATTCTATCCGAACGGGAAGCCGGATTTCTACTTCAACATGGTCATCGGGCTTGTGGATAAGTGGCTTGACCTTCCGAAAATCAGCGATTTCTTCTACAGCTACAGCCGCGGCAGCAAAACAGACGAATACGACGCGCTTCTGTGGCTGGGTCTTGAGAACTGCGTGTACGAGAAGGAGCTTCCGACAAGGCCGATTCTGTCACAGCTGCGGAGGCGCCGCGCCGAAGACTTCTTCAAGGTTCAGCAGTCGCTTTCGAGGCAGCAGATGATGCTGCAGAGCATGCTTGTCTACAACGAGCAGCAGGCCCGCTGGGCGCTGGTGACCGGACGTAAAATGCCGCTTCTTTCGGCAAGAGAAAAGAAGATGGAGGAGGCTTTGCGCTTCCCGGGCTCTCTTGATACGGAGCAGGTGATTGAGAGCATGCAGGCGTTCCTTCTGGAATTCTTCCACTTCCGCACGGGAGAGAAAGAAACAAACGTGCGGCAGTTGCGGAAAGGTTCGCTTGCGGACAAGGTTTTGCGCAAAGTCCTGCACCATGAAACGCGGCAGCTGGATGTACTGCTTGTCCGGACGGGAACCGGACACGGCGACAGAGAGGGCAGTGTCCGCCTTCTGCATAATCAGCGTGAGCTGCATAACTCGGCCGATGCCGCGGAGGATCTTGCATATATCAGGGCTTGTTTTGGCCCTTGCATATACAACGAAGCGGACATGCGCGTTCTCGAGAACGATCTCTGCAAAGAGGATGACGCCTATTGCAGGCTCTGGATTACAAAGGCAGGCGATATGCCGTCCGCAGCTTCTTCCGGCGGCGCGCAGCAGCACCGGACACTTTCGCAGCAGGCGCGGGTCAACAGCTCGGATAATCGAAGTGCGAAGGACGTAGCAAAGGATATTGCCCGTCAGAGAGAAAAAAACATTGAATATTACCGCAGAAACGGCATGCTGATAGCAGGAAGCGTCCGCAGGCTTTCGGCGCAGCTGGATACGATTTTTGCTTCTTATGCGCAGCCACTTCCTGTTAAAGCAAGGGCCGGACGCCTTAACAGCGAAAAAGCCTACCGGCTTGCTGTCATGGATGACCCGTATGTCTTTGAACGCCCCGGCGACGAGGTTGAACACGATCTCAGTGTGGATATCCTGCTGGACGCTTCGGCGTCCCGGCTGAATTCACAGGAAGTGATCGCTTCGCAGGCTTATGTCATCGCAAAAAGTCTGGAGAAGTGCCATGTGCCGGTACAGGTAAGCGCGTTTCGTTCGCTCCGTGGGTATACCGTGCTGCAGCTGCTCAAACAGTACAAAGACGTCCGCTGCGAGGGGATTTTCGGTTATTACGCTGCCGGCTGGAACAGGGACGGGCTTGCGCTTAAAACAGCCGCTGCGCAGATGTACCAGAACAGTGCTGTCACATCCTCCGGCAAAAAAATCCTGCTGATTCTTACCGACGCGAGCCCGAATGACTCAACGAGGATGCCGGCGAAGGAAGGATCTTTCTTCGAAAGAGAGTATGAGGGCGAAGAAGCGGTCCGCAATACGGCAGAAGCGGTGAAATCCCTGCGCTCCCTGGGCATCCGCACGGCAGCAATCTATCTCGGGCCGAATACGAATCTTGAAAATCTGCACCTGATTTACGGGAAAGAGTATGTCCGGATTCAGAAGATTGAACAACTGGCGAATGGCGTGAGCGAGCTGCTGCAGATGATTTTACGGGAGATCAGGAATTAGGAAGAAACTGATGACTATTATTTCCATTGATATCCGAATTCAGAAAAGCGGCGAATCAATATAAAAATCCCTGAACCCTCATTACAAGGGCTCAGGGATTTCATTAGCTCTGTATGTGACAAGATTCGAACTCGCGACCTTCTGGTCCGTAGCCAGACGCTCTATCCAGCTGAGCTACACATACATAACCGCCTTTCTTGGCGACAAACTATACTATAACCCAAGAAAGGCGTAAAGTCAACAAAAAGTTTCAGCCCAGAACAACCTCCACCCGCACAACTTTCTTCGACGGATCAAATGGAATGACGCAGCCATGCACAGACTGGCCGTCCACCGTAAGGCTCCGGACGCCTTTTTCCACATGCGAAGGATTCGACACATGGATATGATAGGTGACGCCGCGGAAGAGGCGTGTAATATCGAAATCACCGAAATCCGGAGGCACACAGGGATTTACTGACAATCCTCCGTGCGTCGGCATCACACCGAGAATGTACTGGGAGATATCCACGAATGTCCAGGCGGCGGTGCCGGTGAGCCAGCTGTTTTTGCCTTCACCGAAGAATTTCGCATCCTTGCCGGCAACCATCTGTGAATATACATACGGCTCTGTTCGATGGATTTCGCTGATGTCCTCGATATAGGCCGGGCAGGTCTTTTTGTAGATTTCGAACGCTCTCGCACCGTGTCCGCAGACCGTTTCCGCAATCGAAACCCATGGGTTATTATGGCAGAAGATCGCACCGTTTTCCTTGTATCCCGGCGGATACGAGGAAATCTCGCCAAGCTCCAGATGATATCTTGTGTACGGCGGCTGCAGGATCATGACACCGTACTTTGTATCCAGATATTTCTCTACTGAATCGAGAGCCTTGTCCGCGAGGCCTTCCTTTACACCGCACCCGGCAAGGACACAGAATCCCTGCGGCTCGATAAAGACCTTTCCTTCCTCGCATTCATGAGAACCGACTTTCTTGCCGAAAGCGTCATATGCACGGACGAACCAATCGCCGTCCCAGCCGGCAGTCGTGACCGCGCGGTACATGTCCTGCCGCTCTTTTCTTGCTCTTTCCGCTTCTTTATGATCACCGCGGATATCCGCAAGCAGCGCGTACTCTTCACTGTATTTGACGAACATGCCGCCGATGAACACAGACTCCGCAACCGGTCCTTCACTGGGACCGAACGTCTGGAACGATTCGCCGGGATGCTTCGAAAAACAATTCAGATTCAGACAGTCATTCCAGTCCGCGCGCCCGATCAGAGGAAGTCCGTGCGGTCCCTTGTGCGTGATTGTAAAGTCAAGCGAACGCCGCAGATGTTCCATAAGCGTGGTGGCCGCGCTCTCGTCGTTATCATACGGAACCATCTCGTCCAAAATTGTATAGTCACCGGTCTCTTTTGTATAAGCGCTGACTGCAGCGATCAGCCACAGCGGGTCATCGTTGAAGCCGGAGCCGATGCCGGCATTGCCTTTCTTCGTAAGAGGCTGATACTGGTGATAAGCACTGCCGTCCTTGAACTGTGTCGACGCGATATCGATGATTCTCTGCCTTGCCCGTTCCGGAATCAGGTGCACGAAGCCAAGAAGATCCTGACAGGAATCCCGGAAGCCCATGCCGCGCCCGATACCGGACTCGTAGTAAGACGCGGAACGGCTCATGTTGAAGGTAATCATGCACTGATACTGGTTCCAGGTGTTCACCATGCGGTCAACTTTTTCGTTTGCGGAGCGCACCGTAAAGCGGGAGAGGAGCTGATCCCAGTATGCGTGAAGGCTTTCATAAGCTGCCGTGACGGCGCTGTCCGTCCTGTACTTGGCAAGAAGTGCGTGCGCCCGCTCTTTGTTGATAATGCCGTCGGATGCAGTTGTTCCTGCTGCCCACTTCTCGTCTTCGGGATTTTCGATATACGCCAGAACAAAAACGAACGAACGTGTCTCGCCGGGAGCAAGAAGGACGTTGATCTGCTGCGCTGCGACAGGCGACCAGCCGCTTGCAACAGAATTTCTGCAGGCGCCGTCCAGCACTGCCTGCGGTCTCTCCGGGCCGTTGTAGAAGCCCATAAATTCGGAACGGATCGTATCAAAACCGTCCACCTTCGCGTTTACGGAATAGAGCGCGTAGTGATTGCGGCGCTCCCGGTACTCGGTCTTGTGATAGATCGTAGAGCCGCCGCCCTCGATTTCCACTTCGCCGGTGGAAAGGTTCCGCTGGAAATTCTCGCAGTCGTCCGAAGCGTTCCACAGACACCACTCGACATAGGAGAAAAGCCGGATTGCCTTCGGCTGTGATCCTGTGTTTGTCAGTTTCAGCTGCTGCAGCTCACAGGCGTCTCCAAGAGGGACAAAACATAACAGATCGCTCGCTATGCCGTTCTTTGCAGCTGTAAAGCGGCTGTAGCCCATGCCGTGGCGGCATTCGTAAGCGTCGAGGTCAGTTTTAGCCGGCTGCCAGGCGGGATTCCAGATGGTATCCCCGTCCTTGATGTAGAAATACTTTCCGTTGCTGTCATATGGAACGTTGTTGTAGCGGTAACGCGTCAGACGAAGAAGTCTGGCGTCCTTATAAAAGGAATACCCCCCGCAGGTGTTCGATATCAGGCTGAAAAAGTCCTGATTTCCGAGGTAGTTGATCCACGGAAGCGGTGTCTTCGGCGTTGTGATCACATACTCTCGGTGCTGATCATCGTAATGTCCGAATTTCATTGGAACCCCCCAATCTGCATTTGTTTTGCTGTTTTACGCGCAATTCTGCGGAAGCATGCTCAATGCCACACAGAAATATTAAACGATTAAGTAAGAGGGCGCAAAACTTCTGCAAACATTATATACACGAGCAGGGGTAGAATGCAACAAAAATGCAGAATACAATGGAAAAATGACAGTTATCCATCAGTTACATTTGAATTTATCCGGCATTTATATTATGATGGAATCGAAAACGATTAAGAGTTTCCTCGTAATTTCATTTTCTGAAGGGAGCAGAACATGGTATCACTCAAACATATCGCCTCGGCCTGCGGAGTTTCCGTCGCCACCGTGAGCAAGGCGCTGAATGATCACAATGACGTCAGCACGGAAACAAAGAAAAGGATCCGCAAACGCGCGGAAGAGCTGGGGTACATGCCGAACTCGGCCGCGAAAGCGCTCAAGACGAACCGGACGTACAATCTCGGCATACTGTTTGTGGATGAAGCGCAGAGCGGACTGACCCACGATTATTATGCGGCGCTGCTGGACAGCTTCAAACGGGAGGCGGAGGCGCGCGGCTATGATCTGACTTTCATAAACAGCAATAAATCACGAGTAAACAGGATGTCGTATCTCGCGCACGCAAGGTACCGCGGCTTTGACGGCGTGTGCATCGCATGCGTGGATTTTGACGATCCGGACGTTATCGAACTTGTCCGCAGCAATATTCCGATCGTGACGATCGACCATGTTTTTGACAACCGGATGGTGGTTCTGTCGGACAACGTGCGGGGAATGAAGGATCTGTTGACGTATGTGTATCAGATGGGGCATCGCAGGATCGCTTATATCCACGGCGCGGATTCGGCGGTAACGCAGAGCCGTCTGTCCAGCTTCTACCGTACGGCCTACGATCTGGGACTCGAGGTTCCGGATGAATATGTGCTGGAAGCGCCTTACCGCAATACGGACGAAACCTACGCCAAAACACTGCAGCTTCTCGATCTTCCCAACCCGCCGACCTGTATTCTCTATCCGGATGATTTTGCCTCATTCGGAGGTGTTAACGCGATCAGAAGCCGCAGACTTTCGATCCCGGAGGACGTGTCGGTCGCCGGGTATGACGGTATCCGGATCGGAAGGCATCTGGAGCCGAAGCTGACAACACTGCGGCAGGATACGGACCGGATCGGCCGTCTTGCGGCCGGAAAACTCGTCGATATGATCGAGCATCCGAAGACGACAGTCATTGAGCGGGTGATTGTGGAAGGAACACTTTATGAAGGCGCGAGCGTGGCGGACCTCCGGCAGAAACTGCCTCTTGAAAAAACCTGACTTTGTCATATAATGAAAAATGAATGACCGATGGTCATAATTTTTCGCCATTTCGTTGTTCGTACTAAAATCTACAGATGAAGTGAGGTTATATCATGGGATCAATTACACATGCCGCTGAACGGAAGTTATTTGAAGTTGCCGTCGATGCCGCAATGAATCATGTATCGAAAGATCGTGAGAAGGCAATGATTCAATTCATCGACCTGATGCAAAAGGTTCTCGGGAACACATGGAAGCCGGAAGCTTTTGACAAACTGCGTGGAATTTATGAGAACCCCGACAGTAAGTGGAATAAATTTACGAACGATCTTTTTGACAGCGTTGACCTGGGACAGCTTAAGTCCGCGGCATTAAATCTTGGCTATGAGGCAGGCTTCCGCGGGTATAAGACAACACAGGAGAACTCGAAGAAATACGGCTGTAATATCCCGTGGATTCTTCTTTTTGATCCCACGAGCGCCTGCAACCTGCACTGCACGGGCTGCTGGGCTGCGGAGTACGGCCATCAGATGAACCTTTCATATGAGGATATGGACCGGATCGTCACGCAGGCCGAGGAGCTCGGTATTCACGCGTTCCTGATGACCGGCGGTGAGCCGACCGTGCGGATGAACGATATCTGGAAACTCTGCGAGAAGCATAATCACAGCTTCTTCTCGGCATTTACAAACGGCACGCTGATCGATGACAAATTCTGCGAGAACATGCTCCGCCTTGGAAACTTCACTGTGAATATTTCGGTTGAAGGCTTCCAGAATGTCAATGACGCGAGAAGAGGGGCCGGCGATTTCGAGAAGGTTATGAAGGCAATGGACTGCCTGAAGGCGCACCGGCTGGCATTCGGCACTTCGATCTGCTACACAAGCGCAAACTATAAAGTCGTTACCTCGGATGAATTCCTGGATATGCTGATCGAGCATGGCGTGAAGTGGGCATGGTATTTCCACTATATGCCGGTTGGAAACGCGGCTTCGACAGACCTTCTGCTGACACCCGAGCAGAGAGAGTATATGTATCACAGAGTGCGGGAGATCCGGGGATTTGAAGGCGGCAAGCCGATCTTCACGATGGATTTCCAGAATGACGGCGAATTCATTCACGGCTGTATTGCCGGCGGCAGAGTCTACTGCCATATCAATCCGAACGGCGATGTGGAGCCTTGCGTATTCATTCATTACTCGAGTGCGAACATTCACGACAAGAGCCTGCTGGAGTGCCTGCAGCAGCCGCTGTTCAAGGCATATCAGCAGAATCAGCCGTTTAACGACAATCACTTAAGACCCTGCCCGATGCTGGAGAACCCGCAGGTATTAAGAGAAATGGTCAGGGAGACCGGCGCACATTCCACGGATATGGAATCCAAGGAAGACGTAGATCATCTCTGCTCGAAGTGCGACCGCTATGCGAAGGACTGGGCGGTGACGGCGGACAGACTCTGGAAGTCGAATCATCCGGACTATGAGGCGCAGAAGGAAGAGAAGACGGTCAGCGTGAAATAAACTGTTGGAAATCGCTGGCGCCCAATAAACTTATACACATAGTACAATAAAAATCTCCCGGTGCAGCCACACAAAGGGCTGTGCCGGGAGATTTTTACACAGATACATTCCGGATGCGGGTAATGAGTGCAGTTGAAGGGACTCGAACCCTCACCTCGCGGGAGACAGGAACCTAAATCCTGCGCGTCTACCAGTTTCGCCACAACTGCATAGTATATAACATAAGATTACAGAATTGTTAAAGGCTCCCTGAAAACACGGCGTTTTCAGAGAGCCTACATCTTCATGAGCGATGCGGGACTCGAACCCGCGACAACTTGATTAAAAGTCAAGTGCTCTACCACCTGAGCTAATCGCCCGAACTGGGCTAGCCGGATTCGAACCGGCGAATACAGCAGTCAAAGTGCTGTGCCTTACCACTTGGCGATAGCCCAATGCGTTGCTGCATATAAGGGTGGGTAGTGGGGCTCGAACCCACGATCTCCAGAACCACAATCTGGCGCGTTAGCCAACTACGCCATACCCACCATGCTGCGATACAAACAATATTGTATCTGTGGTGTTGATTACGATCTGCAATCAGTGTGCCCGTGGGGATTCGAACCCCAGACCCTCGGCTTAGAAGGCCGATGCTCTATCCAGCTGAGCTACGGACACATAAAAGCGGGTGATGGGAATCGAACCCACATATCCAGCTTGGAAGGCTGGTGTTCTACCACTGAACTACACCCGCAGATCGTAAGAATTACTATGTGAAGGATAAATGCTATCCCCGTGACGCAAAATTGATTATATTATAGTGACCCCTTGATGTCAAATGTTTTTTTAAAATTAGCGGAAGATTTATTGTATTTCCGCCTGCCTGTGCTGGAGGCTTCCGGCGCCTGCAAGAAACATTTCCTGCAAATCCTGTGAAATAAGAAATTTGCAAGATAAAATCGGAATATTTTTTGAAGTATTCTTGCAAAAACCGGAAAATCTGTGCTCTGCAAGAAAGGAATCCGGCAGAACAGAAAATCTGTCGGTTTTGCCGGAAATTACCGGCTTCCATCGAAAGAGAAAAACCGGATGCAGTCACAGGCGGGCACCCGAAGCGAAACTCACACATACCGGATTTCCGCAGACGGCGTCCCGTTCTCATCGATATCCAGAAGAATATACGACGGCCGGTGATCGTACTGCCTTGGATACGTAAGGCTTCCGGGATTCAGAACCAGAATGCCGTCCGTAAAATGCGCTGTCGGCCGGTGGGTATGCCCGTAAATCAGAATCTTACACGAACGCCGCCTTGCCTCATCTATCATGTCCGCTTCTGTAAAGGAGCAGTAATAATGGTGCCCGTGCGTCAGAAAAGTCTTCACATCACCGATATAAAATTCCAGATCGGCCGGCAGATCCGAAAAGAAGTCGTTGTTGCCGCGGACGCAGTAAAAAGGCACTCTGCAGATCGCGGCAAGCCTGTCATCCTGCCCTTCGGCGTCGCCGGCATGAACGACCATAGTAAGAGGCGCTTCCCTTTTTACAACCTGATAATAAACGATGTCTTTCGAATGCGTATCACTGACGATCAGAACATGCTGCGGCTTCATGAATTTGCGATTCCTTTCAGAATTTCCATCATGGCGCGGACGGCTTTGCCGCGGTGGCTGACGGCGTTTTTCTGCTCCGGACTGATTTCGGAGCTTGTCATTTGAAACTGCGGAAGATAGAAGAACGGGTCGTAGCCAAAACCGTTCGTTCCGCGGATTTCATGCGCGATGTAACCCTCCATTGTGCCGGTCACAGTTCGGCATTCGAGCAAGTCTGCGGCAGGGTCTAATCCTTTTGGAAAAACAGCAGCAACCGCAGCCTCAAACCGCGCCGTGCGCTTTTCATCCGGGACATCCTTCATCTCTTCCAGAAGACGACCCATTTTCAGTGCATAGGAAGTGTCGTGGCCCATATAGCGCGCCGAATAAATGCCGGGCATGCCGCCCAGAGCGTCAATGACAAGGCCGGAGTCGTCGGACATAACAACGACCGGAATGCGCAGATCAAGTATTGTATCGCCAAAAACAGCCGATGTGACTGCTGCTTCGCCGTTTTCACCAGCCGCTTTGCCGGTCTTCGCGCTACCTTCAGCGGCCGCATCGCCGGCCTCTGCGCACTGCCTGATCCGCTGCCGCACAAGCTCCGATACGGCAAGCGCCTTGATGCGCGCGTTTTCCTCAAAAGTGGTGCCGTTTTCCTCGGGTTCCGCGAAGACTCCTGCCTCTTTCATGGAAAGGATCGTGATGTCCGGATCGGAAAGAATTTTCCTGATTTCACGGACTTTATTCTGATTTCCTGTCGCAAATATAATCTGTAATTTCAATACGCATTCCTCGTTTTGATCCGCGGCCGGCGGTGCCGGCCGGCACTGGTGCTACTGGTCCTGCGGCCGGTGTCTTGGCGGCTTGGGCCCCGGAAACATATAGAAATAAGTTCTGATCATTCCGTTGTAAATCTTGCGGTTTTTGGCGGCGGAAAAGCCGAGCGCCCGCTCCGCGTCCGCATAGGAAGTGATCAGATACATCGACCAGGAATCGAGCGCCCGGAAGCGCTCTCCCAGCGTATGATAGAGCTCTGTGAGCTCTGTCTGCGTTTTTGCGCGAAGAAGCGGATCTTCCGGCCGTGCGGAAGGATGCGCCCCTGCCGGATATTTTTCGCCGCCTCTGGTTCCGGATGTCAGCCGCTCGCCGTAAGGCGGGTTGGTGATGATAAATCCGTACTTCTTGGGATGGGAGAGCGCGCTGACCGGGCGGACCTGAAAATGAATCAGATCGGCGACACCGGCAAGCTTTGCGTTTTCTCTGGCTGCGGCGACAGCGTCCGGATCGATGTCAAAACCCTGCAGATCAGTTGATATGTCCGTATTGACTGCTTCTAATGCCTCCTGCCGGATCTCTTCCCAAAGTTTCTCCGGGATCAGATTGGTCCAGGACTGCGCGGTAAAGGAGCGGTTCATTCCCGGCGCAATTCCGGCGGAAATCATGGCAGCCTCGATCAGAAACGTGCCGCTGCCGCAGAAAGGATCAACGAGAATTCTGCCGGGCTTCCAGGGGGTCAGCATCAGAAGCCCTGCCGCGAGGTTTTCGGCAATCGGCGCCTTGACGGCGGCCTTCCGGTAGCCGCGTTTGTGCAGAGATTCGCCGGTGGTGTCAATCGCGGCGGTTACCTCATCCTTTTTCAGAAAGACCCGCACCGGGTATTCGGCGCCGTTTTCGGGAAAGCGCACCAGATGATAATGTTCGGACATACGCCCGACCATCGCCTTTTTCATGATGGACTGAATGTCGGAAGGAGAGAAGAGCCGGCTTTTCACGGAGGCTGCCTTCGTCACCCAGAACTTCGCCTCGCGCGGAAGAAACGCCTCCCAGGGCAGTGCCTTTGTCTTTTCGAACAATTCGTCATACGTTTCCGCGTGGAATGACCCGACCTTTAACAGAACCCGCTCCGCGCTCCGCAGACCGATATTGGCGCGGACAATCGCCTCCGCGTCACCGGTAAAGGTCACACGTCCGTCTTCGACGGCGCTGATCTCGTAACCAAGATCATAAATTTCATCCTTCAAAACACTCTCGAGCCCGAAATGGCACGGAGCAATCAGCTCAAATTGCTGCATGGTATCCTCACTTCAAAGAATTGTTCCGCCGCGCCTTTTTACGCGGGGATCAAGCTCATTTTAACGCATGAGACAGGAAAAGCATACAAAGAATTGCGGACATAGAAAGACAGTGCAAAACAAGCTTGTTTTGCACTGCCCTCGGAGATACAAACTATATGGATTGCTATACGTCGGGAATTAAACAAGACCCTGCGCAGACATTGCTTCCGCAACCTTCTGGAAACCGGCGATATTCGCGCCGACAACGAAGTCGCCCTCGTGACCATAAGTCTTTGCGGCGGTGGAAACCTTGCTGTAGATATCTTTCATGATATCTTCGAGCTTGTGATCCACTTCGTCAAAGCTCCAGGAGAGTCTCTCGGAGTTCTGGCTCATCTCAAGTGCGGATACGGCTACGCCGCCTGCATTTGCGGCCTTGGCGGGCATGAACAGGAAGCCTTTTTCCTCGCGGGCTTTCTCGTACTCGTCAATTGCATCCGCGTCTGAAGGCATGTTCGCGCCTTCACATACGCACCAGCAGCCGTTTTTGATCAGAGTTCTTGCGTCTTCACCGTTAATCTCATTCTGCGTCGCGCAGGGAAGAGCGATGTCGCAGGGAACGCTCCAGGGCTTCTGACCCTCAAAATACTGCGCAGTCGGAACCTTCTCGACATATTCCCTGATTCTTCCGCGGTGGCCCTGCTTGATATCAAAAACAACGTCGAGCTTGATTCCGTCGGGATCATATACATAACCGTTGGAATCGGAGCAGGTTACGCACTTCGCGCCCAGCTGCTCGGCCTTCTGAATCGCGTACTGCGCAACGTTGCCGGAACCGGAAACGACGATGGTCTTACCCTTCAGATCCCTGCCGGCACCCTTGACAACTTCGTTTGTGATATAGACAAGTCCGTAACCGGTTGCCTCTGTCCTTGCGAGAGAGCCGCCGAAGGTCAGGCCCTTGCCGGTCAGAACGCCTTCATACAAACCTGTGATTCTCTTATACTGACCGTAGAGATAGCCGATCTCACGTCCGCCGACGCCGATATCGCCTGCCGGTACATCGGTATCCTTGCCGATATATTTGCAAAGCTCTGTCATGAAGCTCTGGCAGAAACGCATAACTTCAGCATCGGATTTTCCCTTGGGATCGAAATCGGAACCGCCCTTGCCGCCACCGATCGGAAGACCGGTCAGACTGTTCTTGAAAATCTGTTCAAAGCCAAGGAATTTCAGAATGGACTGGTTAACGGAAGGATGGAAGCGCAGACCTCCCTTGTACGGTCCGATTGCCGAATTGAACTGCACTCTGTAACCGAGGTTTACCTGCGGCTTTCCCTGATCATCCACCCACGGAACGCGGAAAGTAATGATTCTTTCGGGCTCTACAAGTCTTTCGAGAAGAGCTGTGCTTCTGTACTTCTCTTCGTGAGCGCTTACGATCGGCTCCAGAGAATCCAGTACGCGTTTTGCGGCTTCCAGAAACTCGGGTTCATTCGGATGCTTGGCTTCAAGGCCGGCATACACTTCCTCAACATATGACATAGTTCCTTCCTCCTTGATCGTGATGACCTTTCTTCAAAGGTTTGTATAACTGTATACAAAAACATATTATATAGAATACGCTCTCAAAGAACAAGAAGCTTTTTAAAGAAGATGAATGCCGTTTTTCTCGCACTCTGCCGCAACCTCGTCCGGCCAGACAGAGCACTGGACTTCGCCGATATGCGCCTTGCGCAGGAAAAACATACAGATCCTCGACTGCCCGATGCCGCCGCCGATCGTGTAAGGCAGTTCACCGTTTAATACCGCTTTCTGGAACGGCAGCTGCGCGCGGTCTTCACACCCTGCCTTCTTCAGCTGCTGCGCCAGAGACTTTTCATCCACGCGGATACCCATCGAGGAAAGCTCCAGCGCGATGTCAAGCGGAGGATAATAAACAAGAATATCGGCATTGAGCGCCCAGTCATCATAGTCCGGCGCTCTGCCGTCATGCGGCTTCCCGTTTTCGAGCTGATCGCCGATCTGCATCAGACAGACGGCGCCCTTTGCCTGCGTAATATAGTATTCCCGCTCTTTGGGCGTGTTGTCCGGGAACATTTCCTCCAGCTCTTTCGTTGTTATGAAGAAAATGTCGTGCGGCAGAATCTCTTCAATATAATCGTAGCGGATGGACATATACTTCTCTGTTTTGCGAAGAACCCGGTAGACGCTGCGGACGACATCCTGCAGCGTCTCCATGTTGCGGTCCTCCTTGCGGATGACCTTCTCCCAGTCCCACTGGTCAACATAGATCGAGTGTATATTGTCCGTGATTTCATCGCGGCGGATCGCGCTCATATCCGTGTAAAGGCCCTCGCCTACACCGAAGCCGTACTTTTTAAGAGCGTAGCGCTTCCACTTCGCGAGAGACTGAACGACCTCGGCTTCCCGGCCGTTCTGCTCTTTGATATCAAACGCGACCGGGCGCTCCACACCGTTCAGATTGTCGTTGAGTCCGGATTTGGGATCAACGAACAGAGGAGCCGATACACGCAGAAGATTCAGACGCTCGGCCAGAAGATTCTGAAAGAAATCCTTGACAACTTTAATCGCCACCTGCGTTTCATGCAGGTTTAAAGCGGATTCATACCCTTTGGGAATGGTAAGATGTTCCATGTGCACCCTCGTTTCTAATACTGGTTTCCTGATAAACGGATCCGATACCTAACACATTAAATCGCATTTATATGCTGTTTTCAAGTCAAAACTGACGATAATGGGACCTCTCCGCAAAGCCTTCACGGCAATCATGAACAACAGTTTTACAAAAAGGTAATAATTCTTGTCGAAAACACGGATTTACAAAGAAATGAAAACCGATATAATATGAAACGCGATTGAAAAACCATTTCACTAATCGCGGGGCATCTGCGCTGCGGCGCGGGACAGACCTGCGTACAGAACCTCATGAAAGGAAGGACTGCATGAGAACAATCAGAAATATCAGACTGACTCCGGAACAGGCACCGGAATTTGTGCGTGCCGCGGCCGGCTGCAATTTTGACGTTGATATCGCGGGAAGCCACAGAACCCGCTGCACGGTTGACGCAAAATCCATACTCGGTGTCATGGGGCTGGACTTCAAGGATACCCTTGTTGTTTCCTACAGCGGACACAGCGATGCTTTTGAGAAAAGACTCGGAGAATTTGCGGCAGCATTCTGAAGTTAATTACTGATGCGGGCAGAGCGGTTTCGCTGTACAATGTTCCTATGTACACGGAAATCACAATTTCGGTCCGGAATCTGGTGGAATTTCTGCTGCGCTCCGGCAACCTGGACAACCGAACTGCCGGCGCGCCGTCCGACGCGATGCTCGAAGGCTCGCGCATGCACCGGCAGATCCAGAAGTCTGCCGGCGAGGGATATCAGGCTGAAGTGCCTTTGAAGATCGCCTGGCAGTTTGATAAGAGAGTGGACGGCGAAAGACAGGGACAGACCGGCCGCCTTCCGGACAAAGAAGGCGGCGCTGCGCCTGCAAAGCCGTATCTTGACGACGCGACAGTTATTGTCGAGGGACGCGCGGACGGCATTTATTATGGCAGCATTCCGCAGCGGTTCCGCGAAGGTAATGCGGAATGCGCCTGGACCGTTGATGAAATTAAAACAACTTATCGTAAGCTCCGCGGCATGCGCAAACCTGAGCCGGTACATCTGGCGCAGGCAAAATGTTATGCCTACATGTACGCGGCAATTCATGATCTTGACCATATCAATATCCGGATGACCTATGTCAACCTGTTCAGCGGTACGATCCGGTATTTCTATGAGGCGCACACAATGGATTCACTGCGCGCCTTTTTCTCATCCCTGATGGAAGAATACCGCAAATGGGCAGAATACATGTTCATGTGGCAGCTGCGCAGGACGAAGTCGATCCGGGATCTGGCATTTCCGTTCCCTTACAGAAAAGGACAGAAGGAGCTGGCGGCTGACGTCTACCGCACGATTGTGCATGGACGCAAGCTCTTTCTTGAAGCGCCGACCGGCACCGGCAAAACAATCACAACCCTTTTTCCTGCCATCAAAGCCATGGGAGAGGGGAAGGCGGAGAAGATTTTCTATCTGACCGCCAAAACAGTCACGAGAGCGGGAACTGCCGGCACTATCGAGCTTCTGCGGTCGAAGGGGCTGCTCTTCAAGAGCATTGTTTTGACCGCGAAAGACAAAATCTGCGTACTGGACAAGCCGGACTGCAATCCGGATGCCTGCCCGCGGGCACAGGGGCATTTTGACCGCGTGAATGAAGCTATGTTTGATTTGTTGACTACAACGGATAACTATTCGCGGGAAAAGATAGAAAAGTGTGCGGAAAAGCATCAGGTATGTCCGTTCGAGCTGTCGCTGGACATGAGCCTTTTCGCGGATGCAGTGATCGGGGACTATAACTATGTTTTCGATCCGCATGTAAAGCTGAAGCGTTTTTTTACGGAGGGAAAAAAGCGGGATTATCTGTTTCTGATCGATGAGGCGCATAATCTCGTGGAACGTGGCCGGGACATGTTCAGCGCGTCGGTTGTGAAGGAAGATCTGCTTTCGGTGAGACGCCTTGTGACCGGTATCTATCCTTCGCTGGAGAAGAAGCTCTCGAAGGCCAACAAGGTTATGCTGGAATACCGGAAACGTACAGAGGAGGCAGACGGTTTTCTGGTGATGCCGGAAATCGACCGGCTCTCCGACGCGGTCCGCGAACTGGATCTGGAGCTCGGGAACATACTCGCACAGGAGCGGATTCAGCAGCAGAACGGACAGGCGCGGCAGGACCCGCTGCGGCAAAGGAAAAAAGCGGTTCATGACGACCTTTTAAACTTCTATTTTCAGATGGATCATTTTGTGCTGATTCTGGATAAGCGGGATCGGCATTACATGACATACGCTTTTTTTGAGGATGACGGTCAACAAGATGGAAAGCAAAGCGGTACCAGAGGAAAATTTATCGTCCGCATGTTCTGCGTCGATCCCGGGAAGAACCTGAAAGAGTGCATGGATCAGGGGCGCGCCACGATACTTTTCTCGGCGACATTTCTGCCGATCCAGTATTATAAGAAGCTTCTCGGCGGAACACCGGAGGATTATGAAGTGTACGCGGGATCGGTTTTTGATCCGCAGAAACGAGCGCTCTTTGTCATCAAGGACGTGACAAGCAGGTATAAGGAGCGCTCGCTCCGGCAATACGAAAAAATCGCGGACTGTATTCATTATTTTACCGGCCAGCGCCATGGCAACTATATGATTTTTTTCCCGTCGTATCAGTTCATGAAGTCAGTGGCGGATATTTTTGAGCGTAAATATCTTGGGATCGAGCCGCAGGAAGAAAACGCGGTGATACCGGCAGCCGGGAAAAGATCGGGACTGTTCGGCGGCGCCCCTGTCTTTGAAAGCACGCAGTATACACAGCTGACACTGGCAGGCCTTTTCCCGGATCATTCGGTGCCGGCGGCGGATATTTCATGCATCCGCCAGAGAAGCAGCATGAACGAGCTGCAAAGAGAACAGTTTCTGTCGATGTTTCAGGAGCCGCGCAGTGACAGAAGTCTTCTGGGGTTCTGCATTCTCGGTGGAATTTTCAGCGAGGGCATCGATCTTCGCGGGGATTCGCTGATCGGTGCCATGATTGTCGGGACGGGCCTTCCACAGGTTTCTCCGGAGAGGGAGCTTTTAAGGAAATACTTTGACGGGGCCGGAGAGTCCGGATTTGACTTCGCCTACCGTTTTCCGGGCATGAATAAGGTCCTGCAGGCCGCGGGACGGGTCATCCGGACAGCGGACGATGTCGGCGCGGTCGGGCTTCTTGATGAGCGGTTTGTTACGCCCGCCTACCGCCGCCTGTTTCCTCTTGAATGGGACAATGCGCGGGAAACAACGTCGGCGGAGCTGCCGGAACTGTTGGAAAAGTTCTGGAATGAGTGGCTCTGACAGAATGAATTCGGCCATTGACCGGAAAGTTTGTACTTTTCAGCTGCCCGGCTGGCATTTTCTTTGCTGAAACGCACTTCGAAATGCTACGAAAATGTGGATAACTCTGTGGAAACTGTGGATTTCGTGCGACGATTGACTCAAAAGTTTTATTTTTTGCGTGAAAATTCATGACTTCTAAAAAGAAATGACGTTGTCAGAATAGATTTACAATAACCCGGACAGTCAAATCGTTGACCGGAAGCGCAACGGTTTGGAAACGTCTGTTTTACCTGTTGACCGGACAAGAAAATGACTGCCGGGGAACCATCCGTAGTATAATACTGGCTATATGTACAGGAGGTAAATACTATGTGGGCAGAAGAAAGCGTTATGTATCAGATTTATCCGCTCGGCATGTGCGGAGCGCCGTTCGAGAACGACGGCATTCCTGCGCACAGAATTTTGAAAGTGCTGGACTGGATTGACCATCTGCGGAAGCTACATGTAAACGTGGTCTATTTCGGACCGGTATTCGAATCGGACACACATGGATACAATACAAGAGATTATAAGAAGATTGACACGAGACTGGGAACGAACGAAGACTTCAAAGCAGTCTGCGACGCACTGCACGCAGCCGGTATCCGGGTCTATCTGGACGGAGTCTTCAATCATGCCGGCCGGGGTTTCACGCAGTTTCAGGATGTTTTGAAGAACCGGGAGGGGTCTGCGTATAAAGACTGGTTCTACATCAACTTCGGCGGCAATGACGCCTTTAATGACGGCCTCTGGTATGAGGGCTGGGAAGGCAACTACGACCTTGTGAAGCTGAACCTTGACAATCCTGCTGTCTGCGATCATCTGATCGACGCCGTAAATTATTGGATTGATTATTTCGGCATTGACGGGCTGCGGCTTGATGTTGCGTACATGGTGAACCGGAACTTTTTGAAGCGTCTGCGCAGTTTTACGGACGCGAAGAAAAAGGACTTTTACCTGATAGGAGAGATCCTGGGCGGCGACTACCGGCAGATCATGAATGACGAAATGTGCCACAGTGTCACAAATTACGAATGCTACAAAGGCATGTATTCGAGCTTCAACAGCCTGAACATGTTTGAGATCGAGTATTCGCTGAACCGCCAGTTCGGCCAGGACCCATGGTGCCTGTACACCGGAAAGCATCTGATGAACTTCGTGGACAATCATGACGTCAACCGGATTTCGAGCACGCTGACCTGCAAGGAGCATCTGAAGTTGATTTATGCGATGCTTTTCGGAATTCCCGGAATTCCGTGCGTTTATTATGGAAGCGAGTTCGGCGCGCAGGGACGCAAGGAAGACGAAGGGCATGACCTTGCTCTGCGGGCTGCCTTTGACAAGCCGCAGTGGAATGAGCTGACCGATTATATCGCGGCGCTCGCGAAAGCAAAGAGGGAATCCGAAGCGCTCAATTACGGCAGCTACCGGAAAGTGCTTTTGACAAACCGACAGATCATTTTTGAAAGAAAGAGCGAGCATGAACGAGTGCTTGTGGCGATCAACGCGGACGCAGCCGATTATACCGCGCATTTTGACGCGGGGTGCGGGCAGGCGGTTGATCTCATTACCGGAAAGCCGCATGATTTTGGCGGCGGATCGCTTCTGCCGGCGTATTCTGCAAGCTACTGGAAAATGGAGCGGTGATGCCGCACGGCAACAGCGGAGCTGCTCTGGACACGGCTGGCAGGGGCGCCCCGGCCGGGCACAGACCGAAGGCCAGCTGGATCGTATGGAGTACGCGGGGAGGCATCGGAACCGGACGCCGGCGATACTGCCATAGCCTGAAGCTATGACGAACCGAAATGATTTTGTTGTTGACTTGCGGGCTGTTTTGCAATAGTATTCCTATAAATCAACTAGGCAATAGTTGAATACGTAAGGAAAGGACAATAAGGTCAGGAACCTGCCATGAGAGAACACACAAATTCCGACAACAGAATGATCCGTTGTTCCGGAAACCGAATGTGCATGCGCTGCAGATCGTTTAAATAGTTGTGCGCGGGTCCGCGAGATCTTTTTACACAGAAGGAACTGTTTGTGTATAATGTGGGGCAGGTGCATAGAAAGATGTACCTGCTCTTTCTTTGTGTGAACGGCAGGGCGGTCCGGAAGAATCAGCCGCGCCGGAAGCGTCATACAGGAACAGGCAGGGGAAAGGAACACATGCCTATTATTGAAGTTAAAAATCTCTCCAAAACATTTGAGACCAAAGAAGGCAAAGTCGAGGCGCTCAAGGATATCAACCTTGCTGTGGAGCAGGGAGATATCTTCGGCATCATCGGAATGTCAGGCGCCGGCAAGAGTACACTGGTCCGCTGTCTGAATTATCTGGAAGTTCCAACGCAGGGAACGGTGACGGTCGAGGGGCAGGAACTCGGGAACCTGTCCGGAAAAGAGCTCCGGGACCTTCGGAGCAGCATTGGCATGATTTTCCAGAGCTTCAATCTTCTGATGCAGAGGAACGTGCTGGACAACGTCTGTTTTCCACTGCAGATTCACGGAATACAGAAGGCGGACGCGGTCAAACGCGCCAGAGAACTGCTGGTGACAGTCGGACTTTCGAATAAAGAGAAGGCGTATCCGGCCCAGCTTTCCGGCGGACAAAGGCAGAGAGTTGCGATCGCGAGAGCGCTTGCCTGCAATCCGAAAATTCTTCTGTGCGACGAGGCGACGAGCGCGCTCGATCCGCAGACAACACAGTCGATTCTGGACCTGCTCCGGAAAATCAACAAAGAGACAGGCATCACGATCATTATTATCACACATCAGATGTCGGTTGTCCGTGAAATCTGCCGGCATGTGGCGATCGTCGAGAACGGCCGGATTGTTGAAGAGGGACTTGTAGAAGATATTTTCACGCACCCGAAGTCCAGAGCCGCAAGACAGCTGATTATCGAAGGCAAAGATCCGGACGAGTGGGAGAAGGAACAGGAAGAAATCAAACAGGAACGCGCAGCCGGTGTCATTCCGATTCTGCATGAGAACAGACGGATCCGGATTGTTTTCTCCAGCAACTCCTCGTTTGAGCCTGTAGTTGCGAACATGATCCTGAAATTTGGCGAGCCGGTCAACATTCTGCGGGCAGACACCAAAGATGTAAACGGCACTGCCAGAGGCGAGATGATTCTGGGACTTCCCGGAGATGCTTCCATTCAGGAGAAGATGATCGGCTACCTTGAAGAAAGAGGACTGGCGGTAGAAGATATCACAGATTCGCTCTCTTCATATGAGAAGGAGGAACAGTGATATGGATTCTCAGACAATTCTTATGATCGCGGAAGGCATTCGCGATTCGCTGTATATGACCATTGTATCGACGCTGGTCGGATACCTGATCGGACTGCCGTGGGGCATTGTCCTCGCGGTCTGCGACCGGGAGGGAATCAAGCCGAACGCGGCGGTATACCGGGTTCTAGATGTAATCACGAACATCATGCGAAGCATCCCGTTCCTGATTCTTCTTATATTAGTAATTCCGATCACAAGAGCGATTGTGGGAAAGAGCTACGGCTCGACTGCAACAATTGTACCGCTTGTAATATCCGCGGCACCTTTTATCGCACGTATGGTGGAATCTTCGCTTAAGGAAGTCGATCACGGCGTCATTGAGGCGGCCGAATCGATGGGCGCGGGGACCATGCAGATTATCTGGCATGTGCTTCTGACCGAAGCCAGAGTATCCCTGATTTCGGGGGCGACGATCACAACGGCAACCGTTCTTGGATATTCGGCAATGGCCGGTGTCATCGGCGGCGGCGGACTCGGCGATATCGCGATCCGTTACGGCTATTATCGCTATCAGGCCAATATTTTGTGGACAACCGTTGTTTTGCTGATACTGCTGGTTCAGATTTTCCAGGCAGCCGGCACATGGATTTCGGCGAAGGCGGACAAGAGACGCGTCTGACAGACGTGACCCGAAGCTTCCACGGAATCCACCCGGCGCGCCGGACTCATCGGATGTATACGCTGCGCCCATGGCAGGATTTGCGATGCGCGCTTTGTATAAACGCCTGCAGGCGGCTTCGCCTGCGTGAATTCACGTCCCTCAGGGCGTGACCTTGAAGGAAGTTCAAGGAGGAAAGAGCGGAACCTTTCAGAAAGGTTACCGCATACATCTTCAGAAGATGTAAGAGAGGAGTAACATATTATGAAAAACAACAAAATTCTGGCAGTAGTTTCCGCAGCTGTTCTGGCAGCAGGTGTACTTGCGGGATGCGGAAGCTCGAAGACGGCTGACACGGCGGCTTCTTCCGCTGCAGCGGCTACAAGCGCAGCTACCGAAGCGGATGTGGCGGCAACTGCGGCAGCTACCGAGGCGGCAAAGGATGGTGCCGGCGAAAAGATTACGGTTGCGGCAAGCGTAACACCGCACGCCGAAATCCTTGCAAAAGCAAAAGAGATCCTCGCTGGTCAGGGATATGATCTCGAAGTCAAGGAATTCGAGGACTATGTGCAGCCGAACAACGTAGTAGAGTCCGGCGAGTTTGACGCAAACTATTTCCAGCACGTTAATTATCTGAATTCTTTCAACGAGGAGAACGGTACGCATCTTACAATCGCCGAGAACGGAAAGATTCACTATGAGCCTTTCGGAATCTACGGAGGAACGAAGAAGTCTCTCGATGAAGTGGCGGACGGCGATGCGATCGCGGTTCCCAACGACACGACGAACGAAGCGAGAGCGCTGCTTCTTCTGCAGCAGGAAGGTCTGATCAAACTCAAAGACGGCGCCGGTATCACAGCTACTGTTAACGATATCGCCGAGAATCCGCACAACTTAAAGATTGTCGAGATCGAAGCGGCACAGGTTTCCAAGCAGCTTCCGGATGTTGCTTACGCGGTTATCAACGGCAATTATGCAATGCAGGCAGGTCTCTCTGTTGAGAAGGACGCGCTTGCGGTAGAGTCCGCGGACGGCGACGCGATTCAGCAGTATGTTAATATCATCGCAGTTAAGGAAGGAAATGAATCCCTGCCGAAGATCAAGGCTCTGACGGATGTCCTTCACTCTGATGAGATCAAGCAGTTCATCAATGACACCTATAAGGGATCGGTTGTTCCTTACGAAGGCGAGCAGTAAATCACAGCAATCATAAAGATAAGCCGGGCAGCCGCGCGAATGGATGTTAAGTCCGTTCACGCGGCTGCCTTTTGCGTGGAAATTGTGGTGCGGGCTGCGGGGGACGCTGCCGGGAATGTGAGCCTGCTTGCGCGTCGGATTTCCGGTGCGCGGGCTTCCTGCCGTGCGGTGATGCGGACGGAGGGCCGGAGAATGCCGCCAGCCTGCAAGTAGTTGCCTTGCACGCCAGGCGGCGGTATTATAATCGATAATAAATAACAGCCATCGTTTTGCGTGAAGCTCAATAAGAGCGCGAGAAAGAGGTGACAAATGTTCTATCTGATTGTCGGCATGCTGCCGGCCATCCTGCTGATCATATATATTTATAAGATCGATTCCGTTGAGAAGGAGCCTTTCCCGCTTCTTCTTTCCCTGTTCCTGCTCGGCGGCTTTTCCACGATCGCGGCAAGCCTTCTGGAAGAGGCCGGAAGCTTTATCGCTACAGGACTGATCCGGGATCAGCGTTCGGTTCTGTTTCAGTGCGTGATGAATTTCCTGATCGTCGGCGTATCCGAAGAGGGCGTGAAGTATCTGGTTCTTCGGAAGAGAACATGGTACCGGCCGGAATTCAATTTCCGGTTTGACGCGGTCGTTTATTCCGTCTCGGTTTCTCTGGGTTTTGCCGCGTTTGAAAATGTTCTTTATATTATGAACTTCGGCCTTGGCGTCGCGCCGATCCGCGCGGTAACAGCGATCCCGATGCACTGTATAACGGGTATTTTCATGGGACACTATTACGGACAGGCCAAATACTGCGAGTTCCGGCACGAATGGACAAAGATGAGCATTTATAACATAACTGCTTATGTTGTCCCGGTGCTTTTGCATGGCTTCTATGACTTCGCAGCAGGGAGCGAGAGCAATCTGCTGGCGGGGATTTTCCTTGCGTACGTAGTCATCGTAGACCTCCTCGCGTTCTATTCGGTCCGCAAGTATGCGAGGGAAGACGCGCCGGTGTGATCTTATTGATACGCTCTGCCCATGGGTGTTATTATAAAGATTCAGATTGTTCGGACATGACCCGAAGGGGCTTTATTCGATCAATCAGGAACTGCTTGCCAGAGTTTACACCGCACCTTCACTGGTGCTGTAATATAAAGAGGAGCGGGGAAGATGTTATCTGTTTTTGCTACACAGGGAATTGACGGGTCTTATAATCTCACACAGGCAGGATATCTGCTGATTATTGCGGTCATTATTGCGGCAATGCTTCTGATCTGCCTGATCCGCAAACCGGATGAGAAGGGAACGCTGGGAACCAGAAAACTTGTCTTTTCAGCCATGGCTATTGCGCTTGCAACAGCGGCTTCCATGATCAAGCTTTTTCACCTGCCGATGGGAGGCAGCATTACCTTTTTCTCCATGCTGCTGGTTTCGGTCGTCGGCTACTGGTACGGCCCGGGAACCGGCATGTTCGCGGGACTTGCCTACGGACTTTTACAGCTGATCATTGACCCTTATATCATTTCGCTGCCGCAGATGCTGGTGGATTATGTTTTCGCGTTTACGGCGCTCGGACTTTCCGGATTCTTACGGAACGCAAAACACGGCCTGATCAAGGGATACCTTCTGGGCGTCATCGGACGTTATTTCTTCGCGGTACTTTCGGGATACATCTTCTTTGGAAGCTACAGCAGCGAGTACGGGATGTCGGCACTTGCATATTCTCTTGCGTACAACGGCATCTACATTTTCACCGAGTGCGGTCTGACGGTCGGCGTCCTGCTGATTCCGGCGGTCAATAGGGCGATGCAGCAGGTTAAGAAGATGGCTGTCGCGGGGAGCGGAAGAGCGGCGCTCAGCGGGCGCGGATAAGCGCGCCTGCTCTGGAGGCAAAACAAACGCGGCCGTTGCGATTTTTTAAAAATACTGTTTGACAAGCGCAAAACTTTATAGTAGTATAACTCTTGCGTCACGGAGAGCGCTTCTGCTCATTTGAACGCGACTGCAAATGCGATAGTAGCTTAGTTGGTAAAGCGCCACCTTGCCAAGGTGGAGACCACGAGTTCGAGTCTCGCCTGTCGCTCGATGGAAGGATACAGGATGTTTCCTTGACAATCTTTCCGTATTTCAGTAATATAATCTCATATCCATGCGATAGTAGCTTAGTTGGTAAAGCGCCACCTTGCCAAGGTGGAGACCACGAGTTCGAGTCTCGCCTGTCGCTCGATGATAAGGACTGCGGATAATCGGAACCGGTTATCCGCAGTCCTTTTTTAGCATATGCCGGCGCACGCATCTCCGTCCGGAATAATCCCGCACGCAAATATGATGGAATTGTGAAAAGTTTGTGATTTTTTAGTCAAATTACGCATTGACCGTAGATAGGGGCTCTTGTAATATATTTGTGTCAGGCTGAAAATATCTGTTTTCAGTACCTAATCTATGTAGGAGGCAATATGAAAAAGAACAGCGAAATCGTTCAAAAGCTATGCGTTGCGGGCTCCATTGCGGCGATTGTCGTTGCCGGAATCGCAGCGTCGCTTCCGAAGAGGGCTTCTGTCGAAGGCCTTCCGAATGACGCAGTTACCGCGACAGGTACAGCGAAGGGCATGGACGGCGATGTGACGGTAGAAGTCACTGCTACCAAGGATAAAATCTACGCAATCAATGTTACGGACCAGCATGAGACAGAAGGTATCGGCACGACTGCGGTTGATCAGCTTCCGCAGAAGCTGCTGGATTCCCAGAACCTCAATGTCGACGGTATTTCCGGTGCAACGGTCACTTCGGACGCGATCAAGCAGGCGGTCCGCAATGCGCTTGACAGCGCCGGTATTGATGCGTCCGCGTTTGAAGGAAGCGCAGACGCGGGTGCTGCGGCGAAGAAGGAAATCTCTTATACGCCGGGCACCTACACCGGAAAAGCGCGCGGTTACAACGGAGAAGTTGCCCTCGATGTAACTTTCTCGGATAACGCGATCAAGGACATTAAGGTCAATGCCTCCAATGAGACAAACCACGTCGGCACACCGGCCTATGACATTATGTTCAAGGATGCGATCGAGGCAAACGGCTCCGGCATTGATTCTGTTTCCGGCGCGACATTCACATCGGCAGCCGTCAAGGCGGCGCTGAACGATGCGGCGGAGCAGGCGAAGGCGTCAGATCTTGATGCTTTCAAGAACAATACCGTTAAGCACGAGGCGCAGAAGCCGATTGAAGAAACCTATGATGTTGTCGTTGTCGGCGCCGGCGGAGCAGGCATGGGCGCTGCGGTGCAGGCCGCTCAGAACGGCGAGAAGGTTCTTGTCATGGAAGAGAACGCGGAGATCGGCGGCAATACGCTGGTATCCGGCGGCGCTTTCCAGTCGGTCATGCCGTATCTTGTATGGGATCCGAAAGATCCGGACGCGAAGACCGCTGTCTGGGATTACAACGGACAGACCTATGACAAGGTGATGTCCACGCAGGGCTGCATCGATACGCTCAAGATTATCGAGAACTGGTCCGAGAAGCCGTTCGATGCGGACTATTATAAGACGCACGATTATGTTGCCGGCGATATCGAAGAACTTTCGAAGCACGGTGTGCATGAAGAGTATCTTCCTACGCTGCAGGCGTTAAAGAAAGAGATCAAGGAGTATCTGGACTGGGCGCAGCCGCAGCTGGACGCAGGGAAGCCGGAAAATGAGATCACATTGTTTTCCACTGTGAACCTGCACATCTTCCAGACCTATTACGGCGGACTCCGCCAGAGCTCTGATAAGTCGGAATGGATCTACGGTAATTACGATCTGGTTTCCCAGTTCATCAATGACGGACAGGGACTCAAGGAATGGCTCGAAGATCAGGGCGCTATGTTCGATGACGCGAGCCAGCCTACGCTGATCGGCGCGCTCTGGTACAGAGAAAACCAGTTTGGCGGCGGAGACCTTGACGGCGATGGCAAGGCAGAAGTGCCGGCGCAGTGGGGCACGTATTTCGCAACTACGGAGAATACGCTGCTCAAGAAGGCGCCGACGGCCAAGGACAACAAGATCATGCTCCGGACCAAGGCGGAGAGCCTGATCGTGGAAGACGGCAAGGTAACCGGTGTTGCCGGCAAGCAGTATGACGGCACGGAAGTAAAGATTCACGCGAAGAAGGGTGTGATCCTCGCTACCGGTGGTTACGCAGCTAATATTCAGATGGTCAAGGATACCAACAAATACTGGGATCCCAAGTACATCACAGACAATACAAAGACAACCAACCGCAGCTCGCTGCAGGGCGACGGCATCAAGATGGGCGAAGACGCAGGCGCGTCCACGGAAGGCACAGGCTGGACACAGATGATGCCGATCTCCTGGATCGATAACGGAAATCTGGCCTTCGGCGCAGGCACGTACGCGGTTTACATCAACCCGACAACAGGTAAGAGATTTGTCAATGAGTCGGCGGAACGTGATGTTTTGTCGCTCGGCGAATTTGAGAACGGTGTCGAAGTCAACGGCGCACAGGGCGTATTCCTTGAAATCTCCAATGCCGACGTCATGGTCGGACGCCCGTATCCTTACGACGATTACAAGAACAATGTATCCGGCAAGGAAACCGTTGACGGAAGGGTTTATTTCGCGAGCAGTAAGGAAGAACTCGGAAAGATCCTTGACAATTTCGGTATGAAGGCGGATCCCGCGGTCATCTACGATACGATCGAACAGTATGACAAGGCGATTATGGCCGGCAAACAGCCGCCGGAAGTGAAGAAGTCCCAGGCTTCCAATATCATCGGCGCAGCGGATAAGGATGCGAAGGACAATTACGACGCGTCCACGTACAAGCTGGACGGCGTCAAGCTGCGCGTTCGTGTGATGGCTCCTTCCACGCACCACACGATGGGCGGACTTTCGATTGACACAGACCGTCATGTTCTGACTGCGGACGGTAAGAAGATCGCAGGTCTCTATGCGGCCGGCGAGGTGACCGGAGGCATTCACGGCGGTAACAGACTCGGTGGCAACGCGATTGTCGAGATCTTTGTTTCCGGCCGTACGGCAGCGAACGCGATCGAAGCAGACTTTAAGGAAAAGGCTGCAAACGCGGCGCCGGTAACATTCAAGGCCGGCGAATATGAAGGCTCCGCGCAGGGAAAGGACGGAGAAGTAAAGGTCAAGGTTACCCTTTCGGACAAGGCGATCGAGAAGGTTGAGGTAACCGAGCAGCAGGAGACGCAGGGAATTGCCGATCCCGCGCTTGAAAAGATTCCCGCTGCAATTGTCGATCAGCAGTCGACCGATGTTGACAGCATCAGCGGCGCGACGATTACTTCGGACGCAATCAAGGCAGCAGCGGCAGCGGCGCTTGCAAGTGCAGGCGTAGATGTTGATTCGCTGAATCTGGCTGCGGCAGCTGGCGGCAAAACAGAGCAGAAGAAAGAAGACGCCACCTACGACACAGACGTTGTCATTGTAGGTGCGGGCGGCGCGGGCATGACAGCCGCGATCGAAGCTTCGGATGCCGGCAAAAAGGTTTTGATTCTCGAGAGTCAGGCAATGGTCGGCGGCAACTCCAACCGCGCGGAAGGCGGTATGAACGCGGCCGGCACCAAAGAGCAGCAGAAGAACAAGTTCGAGGCGGCGAGCGGAGTTGAGAAGCAGCTCAAGACCGCGAAGGAGAACTGGTCGGACAACAAGACGATTACAGATCTTGCGGCGACGGTACAGAAACAGTGGGACGCGTATCAGAAGAATCCGCAAGGATATTTTGACACGCCCGAGCTCATGGAACTGGATACCATGATCGGCGGTCACGGAATCAATGATCCCGCTCTTGTAAAGACTCTTTCGGAGAACAGCGCGGATGGAATCCGCTGGCTGGATTCAATCGGCGCCTCACTTCCTTCTGTCGGACAGGCAGGCGGCGCTTCGGTTATGCGTATTCACAGACCGCTGGATAAAGACGGCCAGATTATTTCGGTCGGAAGCTATGTTGTACCGATTCTCAAGAAAAATGTAGACGAGCGCGGTATCACGGTGCTGACCGAGACGACAGCGGACAAGATTCTGACGGACAAGGACGGAAAGGCAGTCGGCGTGGAAGCCAAAGGATCGACCGGTGAAAAGGTTACGGTCAACGCAAAGGCGGTTGTCATTACTACCGGCGGCTTCGGCGCGAACTCCAAGATGGTTGCCAGGTACAAGCCCGAATATGAAACGTTCATGACGACCAATGCACCCGGAGCACAGGGACAGGGTATTGACATGGCGACAGCAGTCGGCGCGGACACTGTTGATATGGATCAGATCCAGATTCATCCGACTGTGCTTTACGGCAGCGGCGGAACGCTTGTTACCGAAGGCCTGCGCGGCGACGGCGCGATCCTCGTCAATCAGAAGGGCGAACGTTTTACCGATGAAGTCGGCACAAGAGACGTCGTTTCGAAGGCGGAGATCGAACAGGAGGGCGGCTACGCGTATCTGATCGTCGATCAGAAGATGGCGGACGCTTCCAAGATCATCAAGAGATTCATCGAGGCGGGAGACGCGGTCAAGGGTGATTCGATTGAGGATCTTGCCGGAGTGATCGGCGCGGATAAGGGGACACTTGCGGCAACCATCGATAAGTGGAACGGCTATGTCAAGGATAAGAAGGATCCTGACTTCGGACGCACAAGCTTTACCGAGCCTCTCGCTACAGCTCCGTACTACGCACTCAAGGTAACACCGGGTGTTCATCATACGATGGGCGGCCTCAAAATTAATACGGATGCGCAGGTTCTGAATAAGGACGGCAAGCCGATCCCGGGACTTTTCGCTGCAGGCGAAGTTACAGGCGGCGTGCATGGCGGCAACAGACTTGGCGGAACAGCCGTTACCGACTTTACGGTATTCGGCCGGATTGCCGGAAAGAGCGCTGCTGCGTATGTGAAGTAAGCTGTTCCGGCAAAACAAAACAGGAATGGAGAGTTTCCTGAAAATCTGATCATAGCAGAACCCGTGTCACGCGAAAGATACCGCGCGGCGCGGGTTCTCTTTTCGTTCTGCCGGAAAAGGTGTGGTACAATAAAAAACATATCTAAGGAGGAAAGCATCATGCCTTGTACAACAATACTAGCTGGAAAAAACGCAACTTACGACGGCTCGACCTTCATGGCGAGAAACGAAGATTCGGGCGGCGGAGAGTTTACCGCCAAGAAATTTATCGTTGTGCAGCCGCAGGATCAGCCGCGGCACTATAAATCTGTCATCTCCAAAGTGGAGATCGATCTTCCGGACAATCCGATGCGGTATACGGCGGTTCCCAATGCCCTGAAAAACGAGGGAATCTGGGGTGAAGCCGGCATTAACGACGCAAATGTCGCAATGACCGCAACCGAGACAATCACGTCCAATGAGCGGGTTCTCGGCGCGGATCCTCTTGTTAAGGGCGGCATCGGTGAGGAAGATCTTCTGACGATTACACTGCCGTATATCAAAAGCGCCAGAGAGGGCGTGCGGCGCCTCGGTATGCTGCATGAGAGATACGGCACGTATGAGATGAACGGCGTCGGTTTCCAGGATGTGAACGAAGTCTGGTGGTTTGAGACGGTCGGCGGCCACGGCTGGATGGCAAGACGTGTGCCGGACGATGCGTATGTCGTCATGCCGAATCAGCTGGGGATCGATCGCCTGGATTTCGAAGACGCCTATGGGAAACAGGAAAACTTCATGTGCTCAGAAGACCTGCAGAATTTTGTCCTGAAGAACCATCTGGACCTTTCCATGGACGGCACGTTCGATCCGCGCGCGGCCTTCGGAAGCCATGCTGACTCTGACCATGTTTATAACACGCCGAGAGCCTGGTTCATGCTCCGCGCACTGAACCCGCACACCTATGTCTGGGATGGCCCGGACGCGGACTATACGCCGGAATCCGACGACCTTCCGTGGTGCCTTGTGCCGGAAAAGAAGCTGACACCGGAGGACGTCAAATACGTGCTTTCCGGGCATTTTCAGGGGACGCCCTACGACCCTTACGCAAAGTACGGCGATCTGTCGCAGTGTGGCAAGTACCGCCCGATCGGCATCAACCGCAACAATTTCGTTGCGCTTACGCAGATCCGCCCGTATAAGCCCGAAGAAATCCGCTCGATTCAGTGGATGGCTATGGGTTCGAACGTATTCAACGCGTTTGTGCCGTTTTACACCAACGTGAATAAAACACCTGCCTACCTTTCCGGAACCGGGAAGAAGGTGGATACGAACAACTTCTACTGGGCAAACCGCCTGATCGGCGCGCTTGCGGATCACAGCTGGAATATGTGCGCTTCGCATATCGAACGCTATCAGCTGGCGGTGCAGCGGCAGGGACATGAACTGGTAAACCGCTATGACGCAGCCTATGAAAAGGGCGAAGGCAGGGACGACGTACACGATTTCCTGCAGGGCGCCAATCAGGCGATTGCGGATATGGCAAGAAAGGAGACCGACAGCGTGCTGGACAAGGTGCTGTATGAGTCTTCCAATGAGATGAGAAACCGCTTTAACCGTTCGGACGCGTAAATGGAGAATGCATGGACAAGAAAGCAATCAGCAGAATCAAAAAGGCGCTGACGAAGAACAACTGTGCGGTGGATAAGGTGCGGGGGTGCTTTGTCGACGAGCACGGAAATATCGTGGCGCAGCTGACAGAGCCGTTCCTCGCAATGCCGGAGGAGGACGCGGACAAGTACTGCGAGATCTTCCGTAAAACCTTAAGCGGTAAGCCCGGCAAAACATTGTACAGCATGGAATTTCCTCTCGCCGAGGAAACGGACGGCGGCAAGCAGGTACAGCTCTACCGACTGCTCCGCTCGGACTTTACAAGCGAAGAGCAGCTGGACACCTTTTTCAGACGGATCATCGACCATCTGGAGTTCGACGGGAAGTATCTGATCACACTTGCGCACGGCGTATATGACCTGCCCGGCGTCGCGAGGGATGGAAGCGAGATGGATGACGCGTCCGAGCTGGTTTATCAGTTCCTTCTGTGCAGCATTTGCCCTGTGAAGGAAATCAAGGAGGGCTTGTATTTTGACGCGGCAAGCATGAATTTTATCGCAAAACATGACGCGCTTGGCGTACAGGCACCCGAAATCGGATTCCTGTTTCCTGCGATTACCGACAATACGCCGGATATTCACGCGGCACTGTATTTTGCGCGGCATGAGGATAACCGACATCCGGAATTCATGGATGAGATGCTGGGCGGCGATATGCCGGTGTCCGGGAAGGACCAGAATACGCTTTTTACGGAAATCATTGAGCAGACGCTTGGACGCGACTGCGATTTTGAAACGGTAAGGGCGGTAACGGATACGGTTAATGAACTGGTAAAACAGAAAGAAGACGAGCCGGAGCCGACCGAACTCGGCAGGCATGAACTGTACCACCTGCTGGATGAGAGCGGCGTCCCGAGGGACGCACTCGAAGAGCGGTTTCAGGAAGTGTTTGACGATACGGTAGGAGAAGGTAATACAATAACTGCCCAGAATATCGCCGGCCGCTCTGTCATGGAGATCAAATCGCCGAGTGTGAAGATCTCCGTGAAGACAGAAGCGTCCGGTATGATTTCGACAAGAGTCATTGACGGCAGGGAGTATCTGCTGATTCCGATACAGGATGACATTGAACTCAACGGCATCCGGCTTCTGACAAAGAGAAAGCCGGGGCACGATGAAATGCTGGGAGCAGGAGATTCGGGAGAGGAGCCGCTTACGCTTTAAGCGGCTCGACCTCCTGCCTGTAAAGCTTCCGGAAGAAAATCAGAGAAAGCGTGAGAGAAACAAGTTCCGCAATCAGGAAGGACCACCAGACGTTGTTGACGTTTCCGGTCAGCGAGAGCAGGTATGCTACGGGAATCAGGACAACAAGCTGGCGGCCGATCGAAACGAGCAGTGCGTAGAAGCTCTTGCTGAATGCCTGAAAAATCGAACCGAGGACAATACCGACGGCCGCGACAGGATAGTGCAGCGCGATAATCCGCAGTGCCGGAACGCCCAGAGCCCGCATTGCGTCGGAAGCGTTGAACAGATCCAGAAGAAGATCCGGAATCAGTTCAAACGTAAGCGTTCCGCAAACCATAATGCAGAATGCGAGAAAAACCGCGAAACGCAGCGCTTCGTCAATTCTGGCTTTGTTTTGTGCTCCGTAGTTGTAAGCAAGGACCGGAATCAGTCCGTTGTTGAGTCCGAAGACCGGCATGAAGAAGAATGACTGGAGCTTGAAGTAAACGCCGAAGACGGCTGCCGCTGTGGAAGAGAAACCGATCAGAATCAGGTTCATCAGGTAGGTCATGACGGAGCCGATGGACATCATCAGGATGGACGGGATGCCGACCTTATAGATTTTTGCGGCCGTCGCGCCCGCCGGGTGCAGGACTCTGCGGAACGAAAAATGAATTTCCCGGTTGACTTTCAGGTTCAGCACAAGGCCGACCACGGCGGCAATGCACTGGCCGATCACGGTCGCGTAGGCGGCGCCGGCGACGCCAAGCGCAGGGCAGCCCAGGAGTCCGAAAATCATGACGGGATCCAGAACAATGTTGATGACAGCGCCGGTGATCTGGGAAATCATGCTGTACATTGTCAGTCCGGTGGACTGGAGCAGGCGCTCGAAGGTCAGCTGGCAGAAAAGACCGGCTGAGATCATAGTCACGATCTGCAGATAGGTGACTGCGTACGCCGCGATCTCAGGGTCTGTCGTCTGGGTATGGATGAAAGCCTTTGTGACGAACGCGCCGATCAGCACGAAGAGCAGGAAGTTTACGGCGGTCAGAAAGAGACCTGTATTCGCAGCGCTGTCCGAGCTGTCAAAGTTTTTCTCACCAAGAGATCTGGAGAGCAGTGCGTTGATGCCGACGCCGGTTCCCGAGCCGACCGCGATCATCAGGTTCTGCAGAGGGAAAGCGAGCGTAACCGCGGTCAGAGCGTTTTCCGAAATCTGCGCGACAAAGATGCTGTCGACAACGTTGTACAGAGCCTGTACCAACATGGAAATCATCATCGGGAGGGACATGTTGATGATCAGTTTCTTTACAGGCATAATGCCCATTTTGTTTTCCTTCATAAATTCACCTCAAAAAATAGACAAAAAATAGTTGTTTTTCGCCTGCACAGCAAATTTTTTCTACCATAATACAAAATAATATGATATATTTCGTTCGTGCTCTATTCATAGAACGTTCACATCTGCGTATTCAGACACCATAGTAATATAGCACGCATCATATAACCGGGCAAACTCCGGGTCAAATCATTGAAGAGCTGCAGGTAAAGGAAAAAGAATGGAAGATCATACTGTCCCTTCCGGGAATGAAAGTGCTGTACCTGAAGCTGTAAAGGAAATAATGGAAGGCTTTGCCGCTTTTATCGGCACCGGCGCGGAACTGATACTCTTCAGTCTTTCCGACCGTGACCGTTCGGTACTGTATACGGTCAATAACTGGCACTCCGGCGTGTCCATCGGCGATCCGATGCCGGAAACTTTGAGAATTAAGATTGATGAGCTGATTGCCGAGAGCATCAACGGGGTAACGCCGTACAGCAGGAGAACATTTTATTTTACAACACGCACAGGGCCTGATAAGGAAAAAGTCGTGCTGGTTCCCATAAGAAGCAGAGGCAATATAATCGCGGTGCTCATGGTCGGGTACTATCTGAATACACCGATTCAGTCATTCCTGACTGCCATGAGTCCGGATGTGAATGCCGGCTGCACGCGTGAAGCGGCAGACATTACAGAAGAATACATAACAAAAGCGGTTGTGGAAGCGAGAGAAAGAGTAGATCAGGACGCCACGGTACCGCGGTCGGGCTATATCCGGGCCATCGTGGAGCTCCTGGATAAGGACGGCGTTTTCCGGATGAAAAGCGCTGTCCGCATTGTCGCGAAGACGCTGCATATTTCGCCGAATACAATCTATCTGCATCTGCGGGTGCTGCGGGGACGCTCAACCGCAGGCTGTCTTAAAGAAAATGCCGCGGACGAATAAGGATGATACAGAAATGAAGAGAATACTGGTTATTGACGCCCAGGGAGGCGGTATCGGCAGACAACTGGTTACGAATATTAAAAACGAAATCAGGGACTGTGAGGTTACGGCGGTCGGGACCAATACCGCCGCAACCGCCGCTATGCGGAAAGCCGGAGCGGATTACTGTGCTACCGGGGAAAACTCTGTCGTCGTTGCCTGCCGCAGGGCGGATGTGATCATCGGGCCGATCGGTATTGTAATCGCTGATTCGATGCTCGGTGAAATAACGCCCGCGATGGCGAAGGCCGTGGCGCAGGCGGACGCGATGCGAATCTTTATTCCGTTCAGCAGCTGCGCGAATTATATCGCGGGCGTCGATGATTTTTCAACAGGACATCTGATCGAGGCTGCTCTGCGTCACTTGAAAAACAATCTGAAATAAGGTATTATTTCCAGGTAAGCGGAACAGGTATGTTTTGCCGCGGCGGCAAGCCGCGCGGGGTGCAGAAGCATCCGGTTCAGACACCGGCAGTCCGTACGAACGAAATGAAATGAATTTGTGCTATGAAGGCGCGTTGTCTCCTGCAGGGGGCGGTGCGTCTTTTTTGTTTGCAATAATTTTCGGGGGTATTTCATGAACAACACACGTAAAATGATCACAACAGCTTTCTTTATTGCGCTTGGCCTGATTCTGCCGATGATTACGGGACATGTGCCCGCAATCGGCAAGATGCTGCTGCCAATGCATATTCCGGTTCTTCTGTGCGGCATGATTGTCGGCTGGCAGTACGGGCTTGCGGCCGGCGTCATTACGCCGCTCCTTCGCAGTTTTCTGTTCGGCATGCCGCCCCTGATGCCTGTAGCCGCAGGCATGGCATTTGAACTGGCAGCCTATGGTGCAGTCGCCGGCCTGATTTACAGCAGGGTCCGCAAGAATACTGCGGGTACTTACCTGGCCCTGATCATCGCGATGCTTTTGGGACGCGTCGTATGGGGACTTGTCAGCATTGTTTTGTACGGCATCCAGGGAAACGCCTTCTCCATGCAGATGTTCCTTGCCGGCGCGTTCCTGAATGCGGTTCCGGGAATTGTCATTCAGCTGCTGCTGATTCCTGCGCTGATGGCGGCGCTTCGCCATGCGAAGGTTCCGGCGGCGGTGCAGGAGGCCTGATTCGCCGGGAAAGCCCTCAACATTGACCGGAGAACTCAACAATGGAGGAAATATGACAGCACTGCACACGCCACAGCAGCTGGACAGTCTGATCCGCGGATCGATGGACGGAGAAATGATGCTTGTCAGCATCGACGGTCCCTGCGGCAGCGGCAAAACAACGCTGTCCGAAAAGCTTTCTCTGGATTTCGGCTGGCAGATTATCCATATGGATGACTACTATCTGCCCTGGAAACGGCGGGCAGACGACTGGCAGGAGAGGGTCGCGGGCAACATGGACCTTTTGCGCATTGAAGATGAGCTGCTGCAGCCGTTATCGGAGAATAAAAGCGCCCGGTACAGGGCGTATGACTGCAGGCAGGATGTTTTTACAAAGAGCAGTGTGATACCTGCGAAAGGCATTATCGCGGTCGAAGGCAATTATTCGCAGATGCCGCAGCTTCGCAGGTATTTCCGCCAGTCAGTTTATGTGACTCTGCCGCGGGACCTGCGGCTTCAAAGACTGAAAGCGCGGGAGGGTTCGTATTACGCCGTCTTTGAGAAGGTCTGGGAGCCGCTGGATCAGCGCTATCAGAAGACATTGCATATCCGCGCGCATGCAGATGTTATATATCAGGAAATGTTATAATCAATAACACGAAAACGCATTTTTGTTTTCAATCCGGCTGAAAATGCCGGATTATTTTATTTTTACGAATTGAGTTGATATATCATATAACAAGTGCTATGCTTGGCCTTAAATAAGGAGGTATGGCATGAATATTCTTTCGAAGGAAAAACTCGCGGAGCTGGTTTCCTATAACCGGAAAAAACTGGGGAAGACGCAGCAGCAGGTTGCAGAAGCAACCGGCATTAACCGTACGATGCTCAGTCATATCGAGAGCGGGGAGTACGTGCCTTCCATCGCGCAGCTGGAAGCGCTCTCGAGAGCGCTTTTGTTTGATCCGACGGATGTTTTTGTAAGTGAAGGCAGCGGAAGCAGCCTCCCTCCGGTATCGCCGAAGAGAATTGCGGTTGCGGGGACAGGATATGTCGGCCTTTCGATCGCGACCCTCCTTTCGCAGCACAATCACGTGACGGCGGTTGATATTCTCCCGGAGAAGGTTGAACTTATCAACAGACGCAAGTCCCCGATTCAGGATGAATACATTGAAAAATATCTTTCCGAAAAGGAACTGGATCTGACGGCGACACTGGACGGTGCCTCGGCTTACAGAGATGCGGATTTTGTTATTATCGCCGCGCCGACAAACTATGATTCGAAGAAGAATTATTTTGACACATCCGCAGTCGAAGCGGTGATTGAGCTGGTTTTATCGGTCAATCCGGATGCCGTGATGGTCATCAAATCGACGATTCCGGTCGGGTATACCGAAGCCGTACGGGAGAAGTACCACACTGCAAACATCCTGTTCAGCCCGGAGTTCCTGCGCGAGTCCAAGGCGCTGTACGACAATCTGTATCCTTCAAGGATCATTGTCGGCACCGATCCTTCGGATGAGAAGCTGATGGAAGATGCGCGCTGTTTTGCCTCCCTGCTGCAGGAAGGCGCACTGAAGAAGAACATCGACACGCTGTTCATGGGATTTACGGAAGCCGAAGCTGTCAAGCTTTTTGCCAACACGTATCTGGCGCTGCGCGTTTCCTATTTCAATGAGCTGGATACCTATGCCGAGTCCAAGGGTCTGAAAACCAGAGATATCATTGACGGTGTCTGTCTTGATCCCAGAATCGGGACACAGTACAATAATCCTTCTTTCGGCTATGGCGGGTACTGTCTTCCGAAGGATACGAAGCAGCTTCTGGCCAACTACCAGGATGTGCCGGAAAACCTGATTCAGGCGATCGTGGAATCGAACAGGACACGCAAGGATTTTATCGCGGACCGGGTGCTGGAGCTTGCCGGCGCCTATGGAAATTCCGAGGAGTTTTCAGAGTCGCGTGAGCATAAGGTAGTGATCGGTGTCTTCCGGCTGACTATGAAGTCGAATTCTGACAATTTCCGCCAGTCATCGATTCAGGGCGTCATGAAGAGGATCAAGGCAAAAGGGGCGACGGTCATTGTTTATGAGCCGACTCTGAAGGACGGGGAGACGTTCTTCGGCAGTCTCGTTGTCAACGATCTTTCGAAGTTCAAGGCCATGAGTCAGGCGATTATTGCGAACCGCTACAGTTCGTGTCTTGACGATGTAAAGGATAAGGTCTATACAAGGGATCTGTTCGGCAGAGATTAATGCTGTACGGACACAAGCGCTGTTCGGCACGAATTATACGATGCGGCCAAAACAGTACCTTCGCAGGGAGCCATGCACCGGCTCCCTGTTTATTTTTGCCAATAGTGAAAATATTCTGTACAGAATTAAAAAAACTACAGGAATTATGAAATCTGTGTGAAAAAGTTAAGCAAAAAGGAGACAAAGTATTGTAACCATTGCGCCGCTATGTTACAATCCGATACGTTTCACAGAACGCTTTGGCCAGGCGGAGGGGTATCGCCTGACCGTTTTTTTAGTAAGGAAGATATGACATTTAAAGAATTGAACCTTGACCGCGAAATTACAAGCGCGGTCTCCAAGGCAGGTTATGAGGAGCCGACGCCGATCCAGGAAAAGGCGATCCCGGTAATTTTAAAGGGACATGATCTGATTGCCTGCGCACAGACGGGAACCGGAAAGACAGCGGCGTTCGCTCTGCCGGTTCTGTCCATGCTCAAAGATAAGAAGCCGAGGCGCATCCGCGCGCTTATCATTACGCCAACCAGAGAGCTGGCAATCCAGATTTTTGATAACTTCAAGAAATACGGCAGATATCTGAAACTGCGTGCTGTATGTATTTACGGCGGGGCCAAACAGGGACCGCAGATTGACGCGCTCCTGTCGGGCGGCGACATTCTGATCGCAACGCCCGGGCGTCTTCTGGATTTCATGGGGAGCGGATACATCAATCTTTCGCAGGTTGAGACCTTTGTCCTGGATGAAGCCGACCGCATGCTTGATATGGGATTCATCGGTGATGTCAGGAAAATCGTAAAGTTTATGCCGCAGCAGCGGCAGACACTGATGTTTTCCGCGACAATGCCGAAGGAAATCGAGCTCCTCGCACAGGAGCTTCTGACAGATCCCGTTACAATCAAGGTTGCGCCTCCGGCGAGTCCTGCGGAAACCGTGGATCAGAAGCTCTGCTTCGTTAACCGCGCGGATAAGAATGCGCTGTTCATCCGGTTTTTGCAGAGCGGCGAAGTCAGAAGGGCGATTGTTTTCACGCGGACGAAGTACGGGGCGGACAAGCTGGTGCGCGCTCTTTTAAAAGCGCAGATTCCTGCGGCTGCCATCCATGGCGACAAGACGCAGGGACAGCGGCAGAATGCGCTGGAACGGTTCAAATCCGGTCAGTACAACGTTCTCGTCGCGACAGATGTCGCGTCCAGAGGCATCGATGTGCCGAAGCTGAGCCATGTTTTCAATTATGAGCTTCCGGATGAACCGGAATCCTATATCCACAGGATCGGCCGCGCGGGGCGGGCTGGAGAAAACGGCATTTCAATCTCTTTCTGCAGCAGCGAAGAACTGGAAAAGCTTCGTGACATAGAAAAGATGCTGAAGAAGGAGATTCCGCTTCTGGAAACGGAATACTCCGCGCCGCTTGTGCGGATGCCGGCAGCCAGTACGGCGTCAGCAAAGTTTTCCGGACACTCTGCCAGGGGCGGACACAGTGGACGGGCCGCCCGAACAGATCAGGCAAGGCGCGATAGCCGCACCGGTCGTTCCGACAGAACAGGGCGCAGCAGCCGCGCCGGATATACCGGCAGAGCCGGCCGCACCGCGTCCGGAGAGCATACGCGCAGAACCCGGCACGCAAAATCCCGTATGTATTCCCCCGCCACTTCCGGCGGCGGATTTACATAATATAGTTATTCACATTACAGGAGGAGACACATTATGAAAAAGAAAACTTATGCGGCAGTGATCGCGGCGGTCGTTCTTGGCGCAAGCATCACAGCCTGCGGCTCCAAGGCATCTACGGCTGCTTCCACAGCAGCAACAACAGCAGCAACAACAGCAGCGACAGAAGCGGCTGCCGAGGCTTCTACAGAAGCAGCGGCTGCTGCAACAACCGAGCTCACAGGCCCGCAGGACGCAGAGTACACAGTTTACAACTCCACAGGTGAGAAGGTAACAGAGCTCTATCTGTACGAGAACGGTTCTTCCGACAAGGGCGAGAACTACGCGAAGGACGGTCTTGCTGACGGCGCATCCGTTGTGATCGACAGAACAGAGGACGCTTCTGTGATCAAGACAATTTCCTATACGCTGGAGTACACAACCGAGAGCGGCCGCAACGCTTCCTTCACAACACTTCATTTCGAGACAGTTCCGATCAACCTGCTCGCTGAAGATGCTATGACAGGCGCTACACCGCTGCAGTTCGCTATTCCGGAGAAATAATCCGGCAGGCAAAACTGCGTCACAGAAGGCATATAGAAAAGGAGCTCCGGAAGCGGGGCTCCTTTTTGCGTTCCGGCGCTTAACGGCACTTTGTTCCTCCGTGCGCCGGCAGAGTCCTTTTCCGCCGCGCTGCCGTCCGGGTCAGCCCGGTGGAGGTTTCCGGCGGTTCGCGCTATAATAGGCTTTAATACAGACTGTACGAAGCGGGAAAGGCGGAACAGGATATGGATGGCACCCTGGAAAGAACAAAGAAGGAGGAGCAGGCCGGCCGTCCGCGAAGGCTGAAACGCCTGCAGCGGACACTCGTCTGCCGGGGCAGTATCGTTGACCTTTACAAAGACACGATGCAGCTGCCGGACGGGAACCTTACAGACTATGACTATGTCCACCATAAAAAGGGCGGCGGCGCCTGCGTTGTTCCGGTTCTTCCGGACGGCAGAATTCTTCTCGTCCGCCAATACCGACCGGCGGTGGATGCGGATACGCTGGAGCTGCCGGCAGGCGCGAGGGAGATCATCTCTTCTGATGGAAACGACGGCGGGGTGCCGGAAGACACACGCATTACTGCCGGGCGGGAGCTGCGTGAGGAAACCGGATACCGCGCCGGAAAGCTGACTTTTCTTCTGTCGATTCTTTCCGCGCCCGCTTACTGTAACGAGTTTACAGACATTTATCTTGCGGAAGATCTCGTGAAAGAAGGCAGCCAGCAGCTGGATGAAGCGGAAGAGATCCGCCTGGAAGCCCGCTCTCCGGAGGAGCTTCTTTGCCTGATTTACGAAGGAAAGCTTCGGGACGCGAAGACGGCGGCCGGAATTCTGACGTACGCGCTTCGCCGTAAGACACAGTAACACGGCGCCGCCGGCAGGAGCCGCCCGGACTGAGAGGACAGAAGGAGAGACAGTATGAGCGCAGGACTGAGTACAACAACATATGAAAAGAAGAAGGCGAACCGCAACGGCGTGCTGCGTATGGGCTTTACGGTTCTTTCGATCTTTCTGGAAGTTGTTCTGATTATCTCCCTGTTTATCAGCCTGAACCGGTACGCGGAATGGATTAATGTCGGCACCCGGGTTCTCTCGACTTTGATGGTGCTGGTCATTTACGGGCAGCACAAAACATCTGCGATGAAAATGCCGTGGATCATTCTGATTCTTGTTTTTCCGGTCGTGGGACTTACACTGTATTTTCTGATCGGTCTGAACTATTCCACGCATAAGATGCGCAAGCGATATGAAGACATCGACAGCGTGCTGCTTCCGCTTCTGCCGGAAAACCGGGAAGCAGCGAAGGAGCTGCACCGGGAGACGCCGGATAAGGCCGCCGTCTCGGACTATCTCTGGAGAAACGCGCACTATCCAGTCTATTCGAATACGGATGTTGTTTATTATGATGAAGCAGCCAAGGGACTCGAAGCGCAGCTGCAGGATCTTGCGAAAGCCAAAAGTTTCATCTTCATGGAATATCACGCGATCGAGAATGCGGAGTCGTGGAAACGAATCGAAGATATTCTGGTTGAACGCGTTCAGGCGGGTGTCGAAGTCCGTGTGTTCTATGATGACATGGGCAGCATCGGGTCCGTGACGACATCGTTTGCGAAGCATCTGCAGTCGGAGGGTATTCAGTGCCGCGTCTTCAATCCGTTCATGCCGGGACTTAATGTTTTTCTGAATAACAGAGACCACAGAAAGATTACAGTCATCGATGGAAGAGTCGGTTTTACCGGCGGATACAATCTCGCGAACGAATATTTCAACGTGACACATCCGTACGGCACCTGGAAAGACACCGGCATCCGCATCGAAGGCGACGCGGTGCGGAGCCTTACAATTACATTCCTCGAGATGTGGAATGCCGTGAAAAACAGTGATAAAGACGATGTCGACTTCATGCATTATCTGCCCGAATATCCGTATCAGGCGCGAGAGACCGGCTTCGTTCAGCCGTACGCGGACAGTCCGATGGACGATGAGCATGTCGGTGAAGAAACGTATATCACAATGGCGGACAAGGCGAACCGCTATGTCTATTACATTACGCCTTATCTGATTATCACGGATGAAATGATGCATGCGCTGTGCCTTGCGGCCAAGCGTGGCGTGGATGTGCGGATCATCACACCGGGCATCCCGGACAAGCGGCTGGTTTACGGCGTTACAAGGTCGTTCTACAACAGGCTTGTCAGAAACGGTGTGCGGATCTATGAATGGACGCCGGGCTTCTGCCATGCGAAGATGAGTGTTTCGGACGATCTTGCTGCAACCTGCGGAACGATCAACCTGGATTACAGAAGCCTGTATCATCACTTTGAAAACGGCTGCTACATGGTCGGGTGCGACGCGGTACACAGAATCAAGCAGGATTTTGACGCGATGTTTCCGCAGTGCCGGGATGTCACCGAAAAATACAGGAGCGGGCGGAGCAATGTCATGCGCTTATGGCAGCTGTTCCTTCGTCTGTTCGCGGAGTTGATGTAAGTTACAGACCCTCGCGGAGCGTGGCGTCAGCATTCTTAGTACACAATAACAGGCGGCGGATACCGCCGGAAAGGCGACCGGAAAAAAGAAGAAATGAAACGCAGATTTTTAAAGTATGTCATCCCGTCGATTTTTGCCATGTGGATTTATTCTCTGTATACCATGGTCGACGGGATTTTTGTGTCCCATGGCGTAGGTGAGGCAGCTCTCGCCGCAGTCAATCTTGCCATGCCGTATGTGTGGTTGGTTTTCGCGTCCGGCATTCTGCTCGCAGCCGGCATCTCGACGATGATCAGCACGGCTCTCGGGAGCGGCCATACGGATCGTGCGAACCAGCTGTTCTCGATGAACTTCGCGGTGGCGGCAGGCGCGGGACTTCTGATTACGGCACTTACGCTGATTTTCCTGAACCCGCTGACAAGGCTGCTGGGCGCAACGCCGGACAGTTTCGTCTATGTGCGGGAGTACGTCGGGACAGTGGGGTGTTTTGCCGTCTTTTTCATCGTTTCCTACAATATGGAACTGCTCGTCAAAACAGACGGATCTCCGATGACCTCAACAGTCAGCGTACTTGCGTGCGGGTTGACAAATGTGCTTCTGGATTATTTGTTTGTCATGCGGCTTTCGATGGGCGTCTTTGGAGCGGCGCTCGCGACGGGGCTTGCGCAGGTGGCTTCCACGCTTGTCTTTACGATTTATTTCCGCTTCTTCGCGAAACGCCTGCGGCTTGTTCCGTTCCGGCCGGATCTCCACGTATATCCTTATGTCGCAAGACTCGGCAGCGCGGCAGCGCTGACGGAGCTCTCCGGAGGAATCGTCGTTTTTCTGTATAATCATGTGATCCTGTCGGTAATCGGAGAGAACGCGCTTGTCAGTTATACGGTCATTTCTTATCTGAACACACTGGTTTTGAGTACCATGGGAGGCGTTGCGCAGGGGATGCAGCCGCTTGTCAGCTACCACTACGGCGCCGGTGAAATCAAAAAAAGCAGGCAGTATCTGCGGTATGCCCTCGAAATGACATTTGCGCTTTCTGCCGCTTTCTTCGCGGCCTGTGAGCTGGCGCCCGGCCGTATTACCGGACTGTTTCTTTCCGCAGCTGACGGCGGCACATATCAATATACGATTTACGCCATCAAAATGTATGCCTTTGCCTTTTTGTTTCTGGGAACCGGTTCTGTCACTGCGGCTTATTTCACATCGGTTCTGCAGCCCGGGCGTTCCCTAGTGCTATCCATGTTGCGGGCACTGATTCTGCCGCTGATTGTTCTGCCCCTTTCGGCGTATCTTTCCGGTGAAAAGGGAGTCTGGCTTTCCGCGGCCGTGTCCGAGGGCGTAACGGCAGCACTGGCGCTGATCATGCTTTGCCGGCAGGCGTTTTTTCAAAGACCCGAAAAAAGCTGATACAGCGATTCCGCATTTTGTGATATGATATCTTCGATTATCGGCTTTGTCCGCGCGGACAGAGCCGTTTCCTATTATAGCAGTGCAAAAGCTGCAGTATATCTTTTTTCTCAGGGGGATGGATTATGGAACGTTCAGCCGGCATCTTGCTGCCTGTATCATCACTGCCGTCGAAGTACGGGATCGGGTGCTTTTCCCGCGAAGCTTATGAATTTGTGGATTTTCTTTCGAAAGCCGGACAGAGCTTCTGGCAGGTGCTGCCGCTTGGACCGACCGGTTTTGGCAATTCGCCTTATCAGCCTTTGTCTTCCTTTGCCGGTAATCCGTATTTTATAGATCCCGAAACGCTCGTGCAGGAAGGACTTCTTACATATGAAGAGTGCGGAGGTCTTTATTTCGGTTCGGATGAGGAGCGCGTGGACTACGGCGCGCTGTATGAAAACCGAAAGAAGCTCCTCTCGATCGCCGGCGGGAGATTTTTCGAGAGCGGCCGGGAGAAAGATGCGTATCGGAAATTCGTGGAGGAGAATGCGTACTGGCTTCCTGACTATGCGCTCTTTACAGCCGTTAAAACAGCGCACAACGGCCGGAGCTGGCTTCATTTTGATGACGCGCTGAAAAAGCGGGAGCCCGCGGCGCTTTCGAAAGCTCTGGAGGAGTACGGGAAAGATATTTCGCAGATCTGTTTTGAGCAGTATGAATTCGACAGGCAGTGGAAAAAACTGCGCACATACGCTCTGCAGCAGGGTGTCCGGATCATCGGCGATGTGCCGTACTACGCGGCAATGGACAGCGCGGATGTGTGGGCGCATCCGGAAGTGTTTGATTTTGACGAAAATAAAGACCCGGTATCCGTGGCCGGCTGCCCTCCGGACGCGTTTTCACAGACCGGGCAGCTGTGGGGAAATCCGGTTTATAACTGGAACGCGCAGAAGAAAACACACTATGCCTTCTGGATTTCCCGTCTTCAAAGAGGTCTGTCCCTGTACGATGTGATCCGGATCGACCATTTCATCGGATTTTCGGGATTTTACGCGTTTCCGTATGGCGCGGAATCCGCCGAAGACGGCGGAGAGTACAGAAAGGGACCGGGGATGTCATTTTTCCGCGAGGTGAAAAAACAGCTCGGAGAAGTTCCTTTCATCGCCGAAGACCTTGGAACTGTTACGAAGGAGACCGAAAAACTGCTTGCGGACACCGGAATTCCCGGTATGAAGGTGCTCGAGTTCGCCTTCGACTGGTCGGAATACAGCTACTATATGACGCACAATCATACGCGGAACTGCGTTGTCTACACCGGCACGCATGACAATCCGCCGGTGCGGGCATGGATCGAGTCATTAAACGACCATGACCGCGACCTGGCACGCCGGTATATCCACTCGGAGAATACGGATTACAATACTTTCACATGGGATTTCATCCGCGAGGCATACCGCTCCAGCGCGGATCTGTGCGTGATTCCGCTGCAGGATTATCTGGTCAAAGGCGCGGAGAGCAGAATCAATACGCCCGGGACGCAGGAAGGTAACTGGCAGTGGCGGCTGAAACCGCATTTTCTCTCCTATGATCTCGCGATGAGCATCCATGCGCTTTCTAAGCTCTACTGTCGTCTGCCGCTGCCGAAGGAAAACGCAGACCGGATTCCCGGAATTCCCGGGGAGACATGCGCATCCGTTCCCGGAAGGCGCGGTTAAAGGTACGCTGGCTTTCAAAGCCTGCGTCTTCATAGATTTCTGTTACAGATTTGTCTGTTCTCCGCAGCATTTCACAGACGTATTCCACCCGGATATCATTCAGATACCCGTTGAAATTGGTCCGGAAGGCAGACGAAAAAATCCGGGATACACTGTAAGGGCTGACATACAGCGCCCTGGCCAGCGAGGATAAGGTAATATCCTCTTTAAAATGGTCTTCAAGGTAGGACGATACCCGGGCGGCCAGATCCATGCCCGGAGAATCTTTCCTGTCTTTGAGCGTAAGAAGAGGCAGCGCCCGGCAAAGAAGAAGCTGAATGAACGCCGCGTGGATTGTGGAACGTATTCCGGTTTCCGCGGCGGCGGCCGGCTTCGGCCTGTCAGAACCGGCGGCCTTTGCGGCTTCCTGCTCCGCGGCAGGCGTCTTGGGGCCGGCAGAACCGGAAACCTTCCCCGTAAGGCGCTCCGAAGCCGTTTGATCACGATACAGTGCGTGCAGCGTGTACCGGATATCTTCATGAACATCGGAGGCTTTGATCAGGGGAGAGACCGGCACCTTCGTCTTTAATATTTCCTGAAATCCGCCTGCAAGTGATGGCGACGCGAGCAGGTACATGCTCGCGCAGTTTTCAGGGTCGTCAAAAACCTGCGTATGGTGTATCTGTCCGGGAAAGATCACAGCAAAATCACCCTTATCAAGGTGGAACAGTTCTGTTCCGATTCCAAGAGCCAGTGTTCCGTAAAGAATATAGACAAACTCGATCTGCTGGTGCAGATTCGGAGAAATGTGCCCGGATTTGCGGTAATAGATATCGAGACTGTCCGGATTTTTCGAAAACAGAGGGAACATAAGCACATCTCCGCAAGATTTGGCTGATAAACTGATGTATCTGGCAAGTATTTTACGCAGAGAATGCGTAGAATACAAGCATAACAAGAACAAACAAACGAACAGAAAAAGCAGAAAGCTTTTACCCTCCCTGTTCGGTTTACCGGTCGCTCCGAAAGCCAAACCCTTCATTTACTCATGTAACCCCCCTAAAAGAAGGAACGACCAATCCGATGTCCTGTTCCCCCAAGCAGGACCTGATCCGGCCGATATCGTGTCAACCCCCAATCCCGCACGATATCAAGGCCGGATTTTTATATTCCGGAAACTTATTCTTGCAGTAGATGGTATTGTATTATAATAAAATCCGTGATGTTTTGACAAAACAGAAAAGAGGTCAGGTGTATGAGTTTTAAAGATTCGAAAATTGTCATTGTCGGAACCGGGAACGTAGGTGCTACAACCGCTTTCAGCATTATTAATCAGGGATTGTGCGAGCGGCTTGTTTTAATAGACATGAATCAGGAAAAAGCTTACGGCGAGATGCTGGATCTGCAGCATTCGGTCCATTTTATGAACCGCAACATCAAGGTTCAGGTCGGTGAATACAAGGACTGCGCGGACGCGGATGTAGTTATTATTACCGCTGCGGCGCCGATGGACCCGAACGCGACAGACCGTCTGACGATGCTGGCGCCTTCGAAGAAGGTAATGAAGAGCATCCTACAGCCGATTATGGAAAGTGGTTTTAACGGTATCCTTGTTGTGATTTCGAACCCGGTTGATATCATGACTTATTACGCGTGGAAGCTTTCAGGCCTTCCGAAGAAACAGGTTATCGGCAGCGGCACCACACTGGACAGTGCGCGTCTTGCCTGCTCTCTGGCAAAGCTGTACGATCTTGATTCCAAGAGCGTAGAGGCGTTTGTCATGGGCGAGCATGGCGACAGTGAGATTGTCGCATGGTCCACGGCGACGATCGGTGGTAAGAACGTGGCTGACGTTATGTCGGACAACGCGGCCAGAACGAAGGATGAAACCTTCGAGAAACTCCGTAAGGAGACGATTCAGTCCGGCTGGGAGATTTTCAGCCGCAAGCACAATACGTCCTACGGTATCGCGGCCTCGGTAACTGCGATTGTCAAGTCGATCATGTTCAACGAAAACCGGATTCTTCCCGTCAGCGTCTATCTGGACGGGCAGTACGGACTGCAGGATCTGTTTATCTCGGTCCCGACGATCATCAATAAAGAAGGTGCAAAGGAAATCGTGGAGATCCGTCTGGATCCGGATGAGAGAAAAGCACTGGAGCATTCCGCTTCGATCGTGAGATCGTACTATGACGCATTGCAGGATATATAATCTTGCAGCAAAATATACTTAACAAATATACCTTGTTAACATATCTATATATTTTGTATTGCCTTAACCGTGTTATGATGGTTAAGGTATTTTTTTGTCGGAAAAGGAAAGAATGCCGGAAGAAACCCGGCAATTCCAGGGAGAAACATCATGAAAAAATTATCTGTCTATCTGAAAGGCTACCGCCGCCAGTCGGTTCTCGCGCCGCTGTTCAAGCTGCTGGAAGCCCTGATGGATCTGTTCGTGCCGATCGTTGTCGCGAATCTGATTGATATCGGCATCAGGGGAAATGTCAAAGCGGTCATCACGAAGGATTTCCTGCTGATGCTGGCCCTCGCGGCGGCAGGCCTGCTGTTTAGTATCACAGCGCAGTATTTTGCGGCAAACGCGAGCGTCGGCTTCGCGTCCAATCTGCGGCAGGCGCTGTTTGATCATGTGCAGAGCCTTTCCTATAAGGAACTCGATACGCTGGGAACCAATACGCTGATTACGCGGATGACCAGCGATGTACAGCAGGTGCAGAACGGCCTGAATCTGGCCCTGCGTCTTCTGCTGCGCAGTCCGTTTATTGTATTCGGTTCCATGATCATGGCGTTTACGATCGATGTCCGCTGCGCGCTGATCTTTGTAGTTGCGATTCCGGTTCTTTCGGTTGTCGTCTTTGGCATTATGCTGGTCAGCATTCCGCTGTTTCGAAAGGTGCAGGCAGCGCTGGACAAAGTCCTTGGCCTTACGCGGGAAAATCTGACAGGCGTCCGTGTGATCAGGGCTTTCTGTAAAGAAGACAGGGAAGTCGGAAAGTTCGAAGAGGCTAATGAGACTCTGACAAAAATCAACCTGTTTGTCGGACGGATTTCGGCGGTCATGAATCCCGCGACATATTTTCTGATTAACCTCGCGACGATTTACCTGATCAGGGAAGGCGCTGTCCGCGTCAACATGGGCGGCATTCAGCAGGGACAGGTTGTCGCGCTTTACAATTACATGGCGCAGATGATTATCGAGCTGATCAAGCTGGCGTCACTGATTATCAGCATTAACAAGGCACTTGCCTGTGCGGACCGTATTGAGAACATTCTGGAAGTAAAGCCCGGTATGGATTATCCGCAGGGTGATTCCGAGGTCCCGTTCGCGGATGAGAAAATCGCACCGGCAGCGGCAGAAGTACCGCATGGAGGCGAAGAGAAAGCGCCTGCAGTGGAATTCCGGGACGTTTCGTTTACGTATGAGGGAGGCGGCGCGCCCGCGCTTACAGGCATTACATTTACCGTGCGCAAAGGACAGACCGTCGGTATCATCGGAGGCACCGGCAGCGGCAAAACAACGCTCGTCAACCTGATCCCCCGGTTTTACGATGTTTCGGAAGGCGCTGTTCTTGTAGACGGCAAAGACGTACGCGCCTTCCGTGAAGGTGAGCTGACCGGTAAGGTCGGCGTTGTTCCGCAGAGAGCTGTACTGTTTGAAGGAACCATCCGGGACAACATGCGTTTCGGAAATCCGGACGCTACGGATGAGGATATCTGGAAGGCTTTGGAAACCGCGCAGGCGAAAGAAGTTGTGGAGGGCAAGCAAGGCCAGCTGGACGCGCCGGTCGAACAGAACGGCCGCAACTTCTCCGGCGGTCAGAAGCAGAGGCTTACGATTGCGCGCGCGATTGTCCGGCATCCGGAAATCCTCATTATGGATGACAGCGCGAGCGCGCTGGATTTTGCGACCGACGCGCGGCTGCGGCAGGCAGTCCATGATCTCGAAGGGAGCATGACCGTTTTCATTGTTTCCCAGCGTACATCCAGTATCCGCAACGCCGATCTCATCATTGTCCTGGATGACGGTGCTGCCGTAGGGCAGGGAACGCATGACGAGCTGATGCAAAGCTGTGAAACCTACCGTGAAATTTACTATTCACAGTTCCCGGAAGAACGGCCGGAGAACAAAGTAAAAGAAGTTGCCGGGGCGGCCGGAAAGGAGGCGCTCGCATGAGTTTTCTGAAAAAGAAAATCACACCGCGGGAAGAAGCAAAAAACGGCGATGTCACAATGAGCAGCACGGAGGCGCTGAAGAAGGTCATGGCTTTCATCGGCGGTTACAGATTTTTACTTCTGGTGAGTATCCTTCTGGCAGGCTTTACCGTTGTGCTGCAGCTCTATGTTCCGATTCTGTTCGGGGATGCAATTGACAGTATTCTCGGCAAGGGGCAGGTCGATTTTTCCGGTGTACAGGTCAGGCTTGTTAAGATAGCCGGCATGATCGTTGCCTGCGCTGCCGGCACGTTCGTAATGAACATGATCAATAACCGGATGGCTTACAAGATTGTGCAGGACATCCGGTCGAAAGCCATCCGGCATATTCAGGTTCTGCCACTCTCGTATCTGGATGCGCATTCTACGGGAGATATTGTCGGGCGCATTATCACGGATGTCGATCAGATTTCGGACGGACTTCTTCTTGGCTTCACACAGCTGTTTTCCGGTATTATTACAATTATCGTGACGCTGGTTTTCATGTTCAGCAAGAGTGTGCTGATCACGTTTCTCGTGCTTGTGCTGACACCGGTCAGTTTTCTGGTCGCAAGATTTATCTCGACCCGTTCTTTCAGGATGTTCCGGAAGATGACGGACGCAAGGGGCAGGCAGACGGCGCTCATCGAGGAAATGGTCGGAAATGAGAAGGTTGTCAAGGCCTTCGGCTATGAAGATAAAGCCTCGGCGCGCTTTGCCGTCATCAATAAAGAGCTGCAGGATTATTCGCGGAAAGCTGTTTTCTTCAGCTCTATTACAAATCCTTCAACCAGAGCGGTCAACAGCGTGATATATGCGGTTGTCGCGCTTGCCGGCGCGTTCCTGATCCTTCGCGGAAGGCTGAGTGTCGGCGGACTGTCTGTTTTGCTCTCCTATGCGAACCAGTACATGAAACCGTTTAACGATATCAGCAGCGTTATTACCGAGCTGCAGAACGCGCTTGCCTGCGCAGCGCGTGTTTTCACACTGATTGAGGAGAAGCCCCAGTCAAAGGATCCCGCGGCGCAGCTTCCTCCCGCGAAGGGCGAAGTCGTCATTACGGATGTGGCGTTCAGCTATGATAAGAACAGACCTCTGATCAGCCATTTCAGTCTTCATGCCCGCCCCGGTATGAATATCGCGATTGTCGGACCTACCGGCTGCGGCAAGACAACGTTCATCAATCTCCTCATGCGGTTCTACGATGTGGACGGCGGCAATATCAGCATCGACGGGCATGGCATCTACGATTACGCAAGGCAGAGCCTCCGCCGCAATTACGGTATGGTGCTGCAGGATACCTGGCTGATGAACGGAACTGTCCGCGAAAACATCGCCTTCGGCAAACCCGACGCTTCGGAAGACGAGATTATTACGGCGGCCAAAGAGGCACACAGCTGGGAATTTATCAGGAGGATGCCGCAAGGTTTAGATACCATGATCAATGATGACAGCCTGAGTCAGGGACAGAAGCAGCTTCTTTGTATTACAAGAGTTATGTTGTGCCTGCCTCCGATGCTGATCCTTGACGAGGCGACATCGAGTATTGATACCAGAACCGAAATTCAGATTCAGCAGGCGTTTGACAAGCTCATGGAAGGCAGAACAAGCTTTATTGTTGCCCATCGTCTGTCTACAATCCGCAGCGCGGATGTGATCCTTGTTATGAAAGACGGGAAGATTATCGAGCAGGGAAATCATGAAGAGCTGATGCGCAGGAACGGGTTCTATACAAATCTTTACAATTCGCAGTTTGCGAAGGTGTGAAGCACGGCGCGCTGAGGCCGCGCCCGCGGCGATGCCCTTGGCGTGGGGATGCACTGGGGACGCGCCCGCGGCGATGCCTTTGGCGGATCTATGCAATATCAGCGCGGCTCGCGTGCGTGCATAGAAATTTCAAGACATTTTGGCGGCGCGGGTGCATATTGCATAGATTTGGCTGATTTTCAGGCAATACGCCCCGCGCCGCGCGATTTGCCTTGAAAAATCTATGCATTTCGCAAGGCGGAGCGCATATTGTATGAAGCAGGCCGCGCGGCGGAAAGCACGGCGATCCGGAGGCCCTGCCGCGCGGGAAAGAATTGTACGCGTCGGCTTAGTGCTCCGCCGTGCCCCTTGTCCTGATCCAGTAAGCTCCCATCGACTGCCCGGGCTGCCCGGTCACATCATCTGATAAATACGCTTTGAGACCGTCAGCAGAGGGATCATACATATTCGCCGCATCCTCACTGTCAAACTCTATTTCCGCGTACCAGAACTCTGTAGGCAGGCCCTCATCTACATGATTGACTTCCAGTGAAAGACCGGAGGGAAGCTTATATGTCCTGCGGATCTTGGGAATCAGGGGAAGCGCAATCAGATCTTCAAGCTACTGAAATTTTTCGCGGGAAATCTCCATTTCAATTTCTTTTCTTGTCAGCAGTCCTTTCGATTTAAAGCACAGGATATAGGTCGTCGCTCCGCCTGTGACAGATTCTTCCCGGATTCTGACCGTTGGTTCAACGGTGACATAACCCTGCCGCATGCGTTCTTCTTTCAACACAGGAAGCGGCGTCTTCGTTTCTGGCCAGCCGTTCACCATCCATTTCCGCTCGATTTCGAGCGGACTGATTGTGCCGGACGCGGAAGCTGCCCCTGTGGAATTGTGATTTGTCATCATAAAGCTTATCCTTTCTGCAATTGTGGACTTATTTCAAGGCTAAGTTTATCATGAACCTTACCCGGCAGATAGGAAATTCAGACCGTGACACTATCTATTGTTTACAGAATAAGATACAATATTACGAATAAACAGATAATATAAATTCGCAGATGAAATATATTGACAATATACCCGCCCGCTGATATATTAAAGTCAAGAAAAGGAAATACCAATCGTAAATCCAAAGGTTCCTCCTCTTCTGACGAGAAAGGAAGAAGGAGAGATACAGAAGAAAGGATGGTAAACTCCAATCGGCTAGGTAAGTTCCACAGATCTACAAAGACGAAGAAGGAGAATCTGCAGGAAGGGGGTACACTCCAACAAAGACTTGAGGTCCAAAGATCCATAATCCGGTAGATGAAGAAGCAGCTGAATTCGACAGGAAACGAAGGTAAGATCGAACAGAGTCATATCGGAAGGCAAATCCTTTAAGGATATACAGACGGTAATGACGAGGCTGGCAGCAGGTACAGAAAGGACCTGCAGGTACAACTGAATAGATTTTAGGAAAGAGAGGTTCAGTCCATTGGAAATTTCGCATAGATAAGGACTTCAGATCCGTCGGATGATTGGTCTGAAGTCCTTATTTTTATGCTTTGAAATTTCCGGCTGGTACGGAAAGAACAGGAGGCAGTTTCAGCAGCCGGCTTCCTTCTGCTCTAAAAGCTCCATCCCGACATCCTGCAGTTTCCCGCAGGCGGCGTCGGAAAGCCATTCGGCCATGGAGATGTTTTCCTTTGTTTTCAGGTAGAAGAACGGCTGCCGCACCGCCGTATGAACCGTACCGCCCTGCGAAGGAACCAGATGTTTCCAGTCGCTGATGAAAAATGCCATGCCGGGACAGATACTCCGCAGCTGCCTGACCATCTCCTGCAGCTGCCGGTAGAATAGGCCTTGCACGGCACTGTCCGTCGAATAAGATTTATTCATGACATCATTCAGAAACGTGCTCAGGAGATAGTCATGTGTTGTCGAAGCATAGAGACAGCGGAAGCGGTCCGGACGGGTCGAGAGGAGTTCCCCGTACCAGTCCAGAAAAATATTATCGGTATGGAGCGGCTCAAAGAAACGTTTGTCCGCTTTCCAGATATCCCGTGCTGTCTGCCGCCAGTCCTTGTACAGAAGCTGCGCGCTGTCGGAAAACAGCGTGATATCTCTGCAATCCGGATATAATTCATCTGCGATAATGCCGGAAAGCGCGGGAACCGCAAAAGCGCCTGCGGAGTCCCCGGCGATCAGAAGCTTTGACGGATTCGGAAACAAAGAAACAGCGGCTTTCATGCTCTCCCGGAAATTTTCGTATCCGTGGAAATGGAGAATCTCCTGCCGGCCGTCTTCCGAAGTATACAGGAAATCGCCGCGGCCGACATGAAAATCACCGGTCGCGTACGTGATCACGACAAAGTTCCAGTCATCGAACGGGTTGCGTGCCGTGTCCGTTTCGGTGATGCCGATATTGATGTTCATAAACTGTGTGAACGGCCGCAGGTTGTTCCAGTAATAGTTCGGCGCGCCGGCTGCAACGGCGCTGCCGGTGACCGGCCGTGCCGCGGTAAACGCGTTCCAGGCAACGCCGCCGCCAGAGAAAAACAAACACAGCCGGGACGTAAACCCTTTCTTGATATAGATGTGATACTCAGAACCGTCGCCGGACATCGCGCCGGAAAGCGGCAGCCGGTACCAGACTTTTGCAACCGGCGCGCCGTCATAAAGCGGTGCTTCGGCCGCGGTTTCGATATGTTTGCCGATGATGTTTTCCACGGCACCGCCGGCCTTTGAGAGAAGCTCCTGTGCGCGGATGCCGAGCACTTCTTTCGGAGAAGAACTGCCGGAAGATGATGAAGTGGGAGTACTGCGCAAAGTCATAAGCTTAAATGCCTCATACATTAAACCACTTGCCGGACGCGCTCTTTAAATCCTTCGTCCGGAAGATTACAATTGCCGCGGCATACGCGAGAATGACACCGAGCGTAATAACGGTAAAAACGGGAAACGGATTTTCGTGGCGCGCGAGCGGAATCAGCTGCAGGCATGCAAGAAGAACATCGGCCGCGATATAAATGACATAGTCTACCAGCTGCAGACGGACGGTTCCCGCGATGATCGTCGTGGCAGCGATCAGAAGAAGAAACAGAAACGGCAGAACAAAAGCCAGAGACCAGCCATGGAAGCCGGTCAGCCGGTCGACTGCAAAGATCAGCAGCATGATGAAGTAGCACTCGAAAGTTACAATTTTGATGATGTTATAGCGGTAGTAGAGCGCAACGGCGAGATCGGCCAGCAGCAGGAACACAGCAAAGCCCGCGACCGGAGTCCATGCTCTCGTGCTTCTTGCAAGGTACCAGAGCGCGGCGAGCGCGATTTCACATATGGCAAAGATGAAGACAGCTACCTTCATGACGGAGAGGCTGGAATACGTATGCTTCGGCAAAACAGGAAACGCCGGATCCTCCGGCTCCCCGGTCAGCGGTCCCTGACAGAGCGGACAGCATTTTTTGTTTCCGCGGATATGGATGCCGCATTTGGAACAGTACTGCATGATCTACCTTTCTTTCTGCGCGCTGCCGCGCAGATCATAATCATTCGTCGCAAGCTCGGTGGAAATGCCAAGTGCGGTAAGGCGCCGGAAAAAGTTCAGCATGACACTATGTCCGGAGAAAGCGGAAGATGCGCCGAATACCATTTTGTCACCGTAGGAGCAGATACAGATCTGCATGTTCGGTGTTGCCATAAAAGCCGAGAACTTATCAATGTACGGGTCCAGAGCTTCCGGCATGCGGATGCGGCCGAGGTTGGAGACGGTCGCCGTTGTGCCGCGCCTTGCCGCCGCGGAAAATCCCTGCACGGCGAGATCCTTGATAAAGAGCGGGACAAAACGGATCGCGGGATTGTTTTCAAGACCGGAATAGGAATTCATGGTCGCAAGTATCCTGTCCCTGGAAAGCTGCTCGTCAAAACAGCGCCTGACCGCAGGCAGAATGCTCTCCAGGGTTCCGTCGTATCCGGCAGCGTTATAAGAGACATTGATCACGCCGAAGAAATTTCTCGTCGTTTCTGAAGGAAAATACTGCCGCAGGTTCACGGGAACGCTGATCACGACAGGATATTTCTTTTCGCGGGCAGACATGCAGGGAAGGATGGACTCAATGATCAGAGCAGTCGAGAGAACGCCCGCAGTTGTATTATACCTGCGCGCCAGATCCAGAAAAGCTCCTGCCGAAACGGTTCCCTCGAGGCAGTGTGTGCGAAGGTTCGCATCTCTGATTTCGTGAATCTGATAGGCTCTGGTTCCGGTCATCTGTCCTAGCTGAGAGGATTTTGCCGTCTTAGAGTAAAAATGCCGGAAGGCATCCGAAGTCTTCTCCTGAGAGGAAGACCGTTCGGTCGGGGCAAGCTCTTCTTTAAGGCTGTGTTTTTCCGCAAGATACCCGGTTACCAGTGTCTGCAGAAACGTGAAAGCGCCGGTGCCGTCCGCCAGCGCATGAAACATTTCGAGAATGATTCTGCGCTCGAAATAACATACGCGGTACAGCAGATTCCGTCTGCCGGGATAGTACAGCATACTGCAGGCGCTCTCATGATCTTTCTCCACTTTGGGGCGAAGACTGGTACCGTCCAGATAGTACCAGAAGAAGCCCTTGCGAAGAACGACATTGAAATGGTTGTATTCGCGCACCGTCTTGTCGAGCGCGTGCTGCAAAGTGACGGGGTCTACCGGCTCCGTGAGCTCGCAGACGATGCGGAAGACGCGGGTGTCGCTGCCGTGCGCGGTCGCAGGAACGATTTTGGCGGCATTATCCAGTTTGTACCATGCGGGAAGTTTGGGCATAATTTACTCCGGCTTCAATACTGCGCCGGGACAGCAAAAGTTTTCGCCCGGCAATGCCACCAGTATAGCAGATTGCGCGAAGTACGGCATAAAAATCGCGAAGGCCGCCCGCATGATGCGGAAAATGTTACGTCGGGTCGCACAGGCGGCAGAAATCGCTGCGTCAAGGGTCATGGAGTATGGAGCCTGCGCAAACCGGCCGCCGCGCGTATATAATAAGAGCAGCAGAACATTTGCCGCAGGATTAGATAAGGAGGCAGGGAATGCATTACTCGGAAGATGAAAGCAAACAGTACCATACACAGGTTGGCAGGGGAGATGTCGGCAGGTATGTGATTCTGCCCGGGGATCCGAAGCGGTGCGTGAAGATCGCGAAATATCTGGACAGCGCGAAGCTTGTCGCGGATGTACGTGAATTCACAACTTACACCGGTTATCTGGACGGCGTCAAGGTCAGCGTGACATCAACCGGCATCGGCGGGCCGTCCGCTTCGATCGCCATGGAAGAGCTGATCAAAGCCGGCGCGGATACCTTTGTCCGGATCGGCACCTGCGGCGGCATGCAGGAGGATGTAAAGAGCGGCGATACGGTGATCGCAACCGCCGCAGTCCGTATGGAAGGAACCAGCAGAGAATACGCGCCGGTTGAGTTTCCGGCCGTAGCCGATCTTGCCGTAACAAACGCGCTTGTCGAATCGGCCAAAGAAGAGAGAACCGTGTGGCATGCGGGGGTAGTACAGTGCAAAGACTCCTTTTACGGACAGCATGATCCGGCCGGGATGCCGGTCGGTTATGAATTGCAGAATAAATGGAACGCATGGCTGCGTCTGGGATGCCTCGCGTCCGAGATGGAATCCGCGGCACTTTTTGTGGTTGCGGCGGCGCGGAGAGTGCGCTGCGGGTCATGTTTTCTCGTGATGGCCAATCAGGAAAGAGAGAAGAAAGGACTTCCGAATCCTGTCGTGCATGACACGGACACAGCTGTGCGCGTCGCAGTCGGCGCCATCCGGAAGCTGATCGCAGAGGATGCGGCAGAAAAGGACAGCGCTCACTGAGGCTGTTTCCGGCGCGGCGATGCCGGCAGAACAAATATATTTTCGGAAATTCCGGGGGCGATGCCTTGCAAAGGGGCATCGCCCCCTTTAAAATTGTCATAACCGGAAGAGCTGCGGGGCAACAGGTTCTTCCAAAGGAGAGAGCCATGATTGAAGATTACGAAAACGCCTGCAGAATCGGCCAGAGAGAATACAGAAAAGCGATAGCGGAAGGCCGCTATCCATATCCGCCGGTTCTGGATGAAATTCTTAAAGATATAGACACACTGGCGGAAGTGCCGATCGGCATTGTCGATCTGCCGATCGAAAAGGTAGTCGGGACAAAGACGAGCGGACGGACCAATACGTTTTCGACGAACTTCATGCCGATTTTAGGTCCGAAGTCGGAATTTGCGACTAAATGGTCCCTGCTCTATGATTCCCAGCTGCAGGAAGGCCTGCACGATCCGATCAAGGCATATGAATATCTGAACCGTTTTTACGTTCAGGAAGGAAACAAGAGAGTTTCGGTCTGCCGTTACAGCGGTGTTGCGTTTATCGCCGCGGATGTCATCCGCGTACTGCCGAAGAGAACCGAGGAGAATAAGGGCTATTTTGAATTTCTGGATTACTTCAAGGTTTGTCCTTTATATGACATTCTTTTTTCCAAAGAAGGCTCGTACAGAAAATTCGCGGGGCTGATCGGTCAGGATCTCGAGCACCCGTGGCCGGACGCCGTCATGGAGGATGTCAAGGCGGGCTACGCGAATTTTCTGCGGGTTTACCGGGCGAAAAACGGCAAGCAGGAAGATACGACAGAAGGCGATGCGTTCCTTGTCTATCTCACGGTTTATCCTCTGCAAAGCCTGATGGACGAGCCGGATGCGGTACTCTCCGAACGGGTTTCGAAGCTTCGGAATGAATTTATGACCGAAACAAATGCCGACAATGTCAAGCTTGTCGAAAAGCCGGAAGATATTCAGACGGCGGGCAGCGGCATCTTTGATATTCTCCGGCGCCCGAAGACCTATACGAAGGAGAACCCGCTGCGCGCGACTTTCCTGTATACGAAGAGTCCGGACGACTCCGGCTGGATTTACGGTCATGAGCTCGGGAGAAATCATCTGCAGGAGTGTTTTGACGGCGCGGTTGATACAATCTGTTTCGAGAACTGCGATACGGACGAGAAGATCAGGAGAGCCATTGACGCGGCGGCGGCCGACGGGGACGGCGTTGTTTTCACGACTTCGCCCGAGCAGATGCCGGAAACGCTGCGCTCGGCAATTCATTATCCGGATATCCGTTTTTTAAACTGCTCGGTGAATCTTTCCCATAACGCGGTCCGCAATTATTACGGGCGGATGTATGAAGCAAAGTTTGTCATGGGGGCGCTCGCCGCAAGCGTCGCGGACAGTCATAAGATCGGATATGTCGCCGACTATCCGCTGTATGGTACAATCGCGAATATCAACGCGTTCGCGGTCGGCGCTTCGCTGGTTGACCCGAAGGCAAGAATCGAACTGAAGTGGTCAACACAGATCGGAACAGACTGGAAGAAGGAATTCGCACAGGAAGGAATCACCGTGATTTCGGGGCAGGACATCATCAAGCCGCAGGAACCGTCCAGAGAGTACGGCATCTATCAGATGGAACCGGACGGAACTGTGACCAATCTGGCTTTCCCGGTCCTGAACTGGGGACGTTACTATGAACTTCTTGTGAAAACAATTCTGGACGGAACATATGACAAAGCCGTTAAGGGCGCGCAGCAGGCCATGTCTTACTGGTGGGGAATGTCGGCAGGCGTCATCGATGTGATCCTTTCCGAAAAGCTGCCGTATTATTCGCAGAAGCTTGCACGGCTCCTGCGGGGAGGCATCATCACGGAAGGAATCAGTCCGTTCGACGGAGAGCTTCGCAGTCAGGAAGGTGTCATCCGGAAGGAAGACAGTCCGAGACTTACCAACGAGGAAATTATCACAATGAACTGGCTGTGCGACAATATTGACGGCGCCATTCCGCAGAAACAGGAGCTTCGCGCGGAGGCGGGCGATGTTGTGAGCATCGCGGGGGTTAACGAAGACTGAGACTTTGTTGGGGTTACATAATGAAGGTGCTGATTCTTGCAGATGAAGAAGTAAAGAGTCTTGGAGAATACTATGATCCGGAGAAGACAAGAGGCGTCGACCTCATTATCTCCTGCGGGGATCTGAATCACCGGTATCTGGAATTTCTGGAAACGATGGTCAACTGTCCGCTGCTCTATGTCAAGGGCAACCACGATAAGAGCTATCTGACGATGCCGCCGGAAGGCTGCATTGACATTGACGACAGGATCTATGATTATAAAGGTCTGCGGGTTCTGGGACTCGGCGGCAGCATGCGGTACCATCCGACAAATCCGTGTATGTATACGGAGGAGGAAATGCGGCAGAGAATCCGGAAGCTGAACCGGATGATTGCGCTGCACAACGGCTTTGATATTCTTGTTACGCATTCTCCGGCGCGGGGGTACGGCGACCTGGACGATCTGCCGCATATGGGCTTTGACTGCTTCAATTCGCTGCTTGAGAAATGGAAGCCGAAATATATGTTTTACGGGCATGTGCACGCAAATTATCAGAGCGGTAAATTCCAGAGGGAATGTGCGCATCCCTGCGGAACGCGGATGATCAATGCCTATGAGTCGCACATAGTGGAAATCGGAGAAGACGAGCATCCGGCGCACGGCAAAACAGGTTCGGCCCTGTACGACCTCTACGTATCGATTACCAGCAGGCGCAGGCATTCGTTCTGAATACGGGGCGCCGGGGAACGCCGGTGCATATTGTAATCCTGGAGTAAAGAATCATTATGGAAATGCAGATGGAATTTGTGCGGAAGCTTCCGATTCCGCAGGAGCTGAAGGCACAGTATCCGCTTCCCGAGAGCATTAAGCAGCTCAAGCAGAAGCGGGATCAGGAAATCGAAGATATATTCACGGGGAAAGACAAACGGTTTCTGCTGATTATCGGCCCATGTTCGGCGGACCGGGAAGATGCTGTTCTCGAATACATGACAAGGCTTGCCCGCGTGCAGGAGAAGGTGAAAGACAAGATATTCATCATTCCGAGAGTTTATACGAATAAACCGCGCACAAAAGGCGTCGGATATAAGGGGATGCTGCATCAGCCGGATCCGGAGAAGGCAGAAGACATGCTGGCAGGCATCATTGCGATCCGTCAGATGCACACCCGTGTCGCGACGCAGACGGGCTTTACCTGCGCCGAGGAGATGCTGTATCCGGAAAACCACCGGTATCTTTCTGATCTGCTCGCTTATGTGGCGATCGGCGCGAGGTCGGTTGAAGACCAGCAGCACCGGATGGTCGCAAGCGGCATCGGTATTCCGGCAGGCATGAAAAATCCGACCGGCGGCGATCTTTCTGTCATGATGAATGCCATTATCGCGGCGCAGAATCCGCAGACGTTCGTTTACAGGGGCTGGGAGGTCAGGACGACCGGCAATCCTCTGGCGCATGCGATTCTGCGCGGGTATGTCGACCGGTACGGCCGCAGCCATCCGAACTACCACTATGAGGATCTGACGGATCTCAAAGAGCAGTATGACAAGCTGGGACTATTAAATCCGGCAGTCATTATTGACTGCAATCACAATAACTCCGGTAAAAGATATATGGAGCAGATCCGCATTGCCAAGGATGTCCTCCACAGCATGCATGTATCGGAGGAAATCCGGGGACTTGTGAAAGGCCTGATGATCGAGAGTTATCTCGTGGACGGGAACCAGAAAATCGGCGACGGTGTGTATGGAAAATCCATTACCGATCCCTGCCTTGGCTGGAGGAAATCAGAGAGACTGATTCTCGAACTGGCAGACCAGCTGTAAGAGGAAAATCCCTGTGAAAGCCCGGCCGGGCCGCAAAACGGTAACGGGCAGCGGTCTGCGTCATGCGGCACTGGCACGGAAAGGAGTAAAATGCGGCTGGACAAGTTTCTTGCGGATATGGGCGCCGGCACGCGCAGCGAAATCAAAAAGAATATCCGGGGCGGCGCCGTTCTCGTCGGCGGAGAGCCGGTGCGGGATCCGGGTTTTCTGCTGGATGAGACGGCGGCACCGGAAGTTACTTATTTCGGAGAGCCGGTCGAATACCATGTCTTTGAGTATTATATGATGAATAAGCCTGCCGGTGTTTTGACCGCAACGGTTGATAAACGGCAGAAAACAGTTCTGGACCTGATGGAAGATGACGGAGAGGGCGGACGGCGCAGACGGGACCTTGCGCCTGTCGGCCGTCTGGACAAGGATACGGAAGGTCTGCTTCTTATTTCCAATGACGGACAGCTCGCACACCGGCTGCTTGCTCCCGCGAGCCATGTTGACAAGACGTACTACGCGGAGCTGACGGTACCTGTCACGCGGGAAGATATTGAAAAGTTTCAAAAGGGAATTCAATTTGATCAGAACCTGACGGCGCTGCCTGCCCGTATGGAAATTGTTTCCGGGGATGCCGCAAAAGTGCGGATTACGATTCAGGAAGGTAAATTTCATCAGATCAGAAAGATGGTGGCGGCGCTTGGCGGCGGCAGAGAAGTGAAGTATTTAAAGAGAATTTCCTTCGGCCCGCTGTGGCTCGATACTGAGCTTATGCCGGGGGCGTACAGAAAACTGACAGATAAGGAGATACAGGAACTGCGCACGCGGTGAATCCGGTACCGGGCTCCTGTCCTGCCCCGGAACAGCGGCAGTCATAATAAGGCTTTCCGCGAAGCGCCGAACAGCAGCCTGCGGAAAGCCCTTGTAAAAGACCCTGATCTTCAGTAGTAACCGACACCCAGATGAATGATGACGGAAATGTCCTGCACAAATTCATGGTCGCCGGTCGCGATGTCCTCGTGGTGGCTCACGAACGGAAGATCCGGGAAAGCGCCGTCCTCCATCTCGTCAATTTCGAGTTCGATCCAGCTGTGCTCGGCTTCGATCGCGTCATTTCTGGCATCATCCAGTGTCTTTCCTTCAAATCTGCATCCGGTAAGATCCGGGAAATATCCGTCATAAGAGCCGTCTTCTTTCTGACGGAAGACAGCGGGGTATGTTATTGTCATGACTCCTGCCTCCTTGTATAAATTCTCCTGTGAAAGTATACGACATTATCGGGACCCTTTCAACGCCGGTGCCGGGAGCTTGCGGTAATCCGCTACAAAAATGGCGCCGCATGTTTTACAATAGTTTCTGTAAGATATGCGGCGGAAGAAGCAGCCCGGGGGGCGGGCCGGGGGAACCGGCACAGCTTGGCGGCGGCCGCAAAGGGAGGTTTTATGGAACTTACATTCATCGGCGCGGATCATGAGGTGACGGGAAGCTGTCATTTCCTTCGCGCGGCAGGCAAAAACATCCTGATCGACTGCGGTATGGAACAGGGGCATGATGATTTCGTAAATCAGCCGCTGCCGGTCAATCCTTCCAATATCGACTATGTGCTGATTACGCATGCGCACATTGACCATACGGGCATGCTGCCGAAGCTCTATCACGACGGCTACAGAGGACCGGTCATATCGACGGAAGCCACAAAAGACCTGTGCGACATCATGCTCCGCGACAGTGCGCATATTCAGGCGCAGGAAGCGGAATATGCGAAGAGAAAGGCGGCAAAGCGCGGAGACTTTTCGGCTGTACAGCCGGTATACACAATGGAAGACGCGATGAATGCGGTCAGGCTTTTCAAGGCTTATCCGTACGATCAGATCGTTCCGCTCTGCGAAGGCATCCGTTTCCGCTTTACCGACATCGGGCATCTTCTGGGCTCGGCCAGCATCGAGCTGTGGCTTACGGAGAACGGTGAAGAGAGAAAGATTGTTTTTTCGGGCGATATCGGAAATAAAAACCAGCCGCTTCTGCGGGATCCGAAAATGACGGACGAGGCAGACTACGTCGTCATGGAGTCAACCTACGGAGACCGTCTGCACGAGAAGGCAAAGGGAGATCATGTGCAGGAGCTTGCCGACGCGATCCGGAAGACGCTGTTAAGAGGGGGGAATCTTGTAATTCCCGCGTTTGCGGTCGGACGGACACAGGTTATACTGTATTTTATCCGGCAGATTAAAATGAACAACATGATTCCGGAGCTGCCGGACTTCCCGGTTTATGTCGACAGTCCGATGGCCGTCGAGGCAACGAGTGTGTTTGAGGAGTGCAGGGGGAGCTGTTTTGACGAGGATGCCATGAAAATGGTCAATGCCGGCGTCAACCCGATTACGTTCCCGAACCTGCACCTTACGATTACGCAGGAAGAATCGATCGCGATCAATAACGACGATGAGCCGAAGGTCATCATCAGCGCTTCCGGAATGTGCGACGCCGGAAGAATCAAGCACCATTTAAAGTACAATATTTCGAGACCGGATTCGGCGATTCTGTTCGTCGGATATCAGGCGGAGGGAAGTCTTGGCAGAAGGCTCACGGACGGCGTGCCGGAAGTGAAGATTTTCGGCGAAGCATTTCAGGTGCGTGCAGAGATCCTTGTCATGGACGGCCTTTCGGGTCATGCGGACAAGAACGGCCTTCTGGAATGGATCGGCGCCTTCCGGACAAAACCGAAGCAGGTATTTGTCGTGCATGGCGATGACGCCGTGGCGGAATCTTTTGCGCAGTGCCTTCAGGAGGAGCACGGAATGCACGCGATGGCACCGTATTCCGGGACGAAATATGACCTCCTGAAAGGTGAATTCATCCGCATCGCGAAGCCGGTTCCCGTTCCGCATGGAGAAGGAAACGTACGGGCGGCTTCCAGCTCGTTCACGAAGCTGACAATTGCCAAAAAGCGGTTGGATGAAGTCATCGAGGCAGGCAGAGGACTGCCGAACAAGGAGCTGGATCAGTTTACGAAAGAGATTAATGACCTCTGCAGGAAATACGGCATACCGGTGAAATAAATCCGGAGAAAAGACGGGAGGAAGTATGCAGCCATTCGGATTTCAGCGAAATTCAGGCGCGGGAGGCCGGAACAGATCGTCATCATTTACGGGCACAACCGATCAAGGGAAGATGAAGCTGCCGGACGGCAGGAAGTCACTGCGGATTGTTCTTATTGCCGCCGCCGTTCTGTTTCTTGTGTATACGGCGCGGGATTGTTTTTACAATGTCAGCGAACAGCAGCAGGCAGTCCTGACAATGTTCGGGCAGGTTGTACGGACCGACACCGCGGGACTGTATTTCAAGCTTCCGTATCTGCAGAAGGTACATTTTGTGGATATGACGACGCATGGCATCGGAATCGGTTATCAGATGGATGACGGCGGTCAGAACATCACGGTGGAAGATGAAGGAGTGATGATCACATCGGATTTCAACTTCGTGGATATCGACTTTTATCTGGAATACAAAGTCAGTGATCCCGTTGCCTATCTTTACAATACGCCGCAGCCGGAGCAGATCATGAAAAACATAACGCTCGCATGTATCCGCTCTACGGTCAGTGACTTTCAGGTGGATGACGTCATTACGACGGGCAAAAGTCAGATACAGGCAAGAGTCAAGGAAGAACTGACCGCGGCGCTGCAGAAACACGATATCGGTCTGCAGGCGGTCAACATCCAGATTCAGGATGCCGAACCGCCGACACCGGAAATCGTGCAGGCCTTCAAGGCGGTCGAAACGGCCAAGCAGGGCGCGGATACGGCCATCAATAACGCGAAGAAATATCAGAGTGAACAGATCCCTTCCGCGGAAGCGGAAGCGGACAGAATTCTGCAGCAGGCAGACGCGGACAAAGAGGCCAGAATTGCGGAGGCCGAGGGACAGGCGCAGCGTTTTGAGGAAATGTATGCCCAGTACCGCAGGTATCCTTTGATTACCAGACAGCGGATGTTCTATGAGGTCATGGAAGATGTGCTGCCGGGACAGAAGGTAATCATCACGGACGGAAAGACACAGGAGATGTTTCCGCTCGAACAATTTGCGGGAGGGGCCGTTTCCGCGGATGATGTCGGAAGCGGGAAGGCAGACAATGCACAAAACAGTTCAGGAAGCTGAGCTGCGCGGAAGGAGAATTCCATGAAAAAACGGATATTCAGAACAGTGCTTGTCCTTGCTGTTGTTGCGGCCGTTCTTTTACTGTCCGGATCTTTATATACCGTTAACCAGAAGCAGTATGCAGCGGTCCGGCAGTTCGGCAGGATTGTACGTGTCGAGAAGACACCCGGACTGAAGATGAAGCTTCCTTTCATACAAAGCGTGCAGCGGGTGAGCGCCGCAACGATACTGTATGATATTCCAGCATCGGACGTCATAACCAAGGACAAAAAATCCATGATCGCGGATACGTATGTCTTGTGGAGAGTGACAGATCCTGTAAAATACATTCAGACGCTGAACGCGATAGACGCGCGCGCGAATGAACGAATTGAGGCCGCGGTATATAATGCCGCAAAAGGCGTGATTTCTTCCATGACGCAGGATGAAGTGATCGAGGCGCGCGGACAGAAGCTGACCGGCCTGATTACAAGCGGCGCGAATACCGATATGGGCGGATACGGGATTGAGATTCTGCAGGCGGAGATCAAGGCGCTTGACCTGCCGGACGACAATAAAGAGGCCGTGTATGAACGCATGATTTCCGAGCGGCAGAATATCGCGGCGTCCTATAAGGCGGAAGGCGACGCAAAGGCGCAGAAGATCCGCAACGAGACGGACAGAAAGGTCACGGTTATGAAGGCGCAGGCACAGAAGGAAGCCGCCGTGACAGAGGCTGCCGGAGAAGCCGAATACATGAAGATTCTCTCGCAGGCATATGATACAGAGGATAAGGCGCAGTTCTATAATTATACAAGAAGTCTCGACGCGCTGCGGGAAGCGATGAAGGGCGGCAGCAAGACCATCCTTCTTGACAAGGATTCGGAAATCGCGAAAATCCTGTACGGAGCAGCGTTGCAGGACGGAAACTGAAAAAGCGCCGACGGGGCGAAAACAATTTGAAGCAGGAGAAGATGAAATTTGGCAAAGATTGATGATAATTTTATCCGCATGTGTACGGATATTCTCGAAAACGGGACAACGACCGAGGGACAGAAGGTGCGGCCGCACTGGCCGGACGGAACCCCTGCGTACACGATCAAGAAATTCGGGGTCGTGACGCGCTACAATCTGCAGGAAGAGTTTCCGGTTCTGACACTCCGGAAAACGCCGGTCAAAAGCGCTCTCGACGAGCTGTTATGGATCTGGCAGGCCAAGTCCAGCAACATTCATGATCTGCACTCGGGCGTATGGGATGAATGGGCGGATGAGACAGGTTCCATCGGCAAGGCATACGGCTATCAGATGGCGGTCAAGCACCGTTATCATGACATCAGTGAAGAAGGCCTCCGGCACGCGTTCGGAGACTTTACGATTCCGGAAACCGCATTTACGGGAGATGTACTGACACCGGAGCTGGCACAAGAAGGGACAGTACTCTTTACCGCGGACTGCCCGGATGCCGGGAATACGGTGCAGCGCGCCAGAGCGTTTACCGGAGCACATGCGGTGCGTGCGGAGAACGGCTGGTGGTACATGGATCAGGTGGACCGGGTAATCTATGACCTGAAAAACAATCCGTTTTCCAGACGGATCATGACAAGCATTTATACGTTTGCGGATCTGCACGCCATGCATTTGTATCCTTGCGCTTACAGCATGACGTTTAATGTGACGCAGCAGAATGGCCATAACAAGCTGACGCTGAACGGGATTCTGAACCAGCGTTCGCAGGATATTCTGGCGGCTTTCGCCTGGAACGAATGGCAGTACGCGTGCCTCCTTGCGCTGATGGCGCAGGCCTGTGATATGGAGGCCGGAGAGTTTGTGCATGTGGTGGCGGACGCGCATATTTATGACCGTCACACGGACGCCGTGCGGGAGCTGATCGGCAGGACGCCGAAACCCGCGCCGAAAGTCCGGATCAATCCGGACATTCATGATTTTTATAAATTTACAAGGGATGACGTGAGGCTCGAAGGATATGAGGTCGCCGGCGGCCAGATTACGAACATCCCGATCGCGATCTGAAAGGAAGTGGATTGGAATGAAAGCGATTGTTGCAGTAGACCGCAACTGGGCGATTGGAAATAAAGGAGAGCTTCTGGTCAGCATACCGAATGATCATAAGATGTTCCGGAAAGAGACAATGGATAAAGTGGTTGTCTATGGCAGAAAAACACTGGAGACATTTCCGCTCAAGCAGCCTCTGGACCGCAGAACCAATATTATTCTGTCCGGGAACAGGTCCCTGCACGTGCGTGGCGCGCTGGTCGTCCACAGCATGGAAGAACTGCTCGGGGAGCTGAAAAAATATAATACGGACGATGTCTACGTGATCGGAGGGGCGACGGTTTACAGGGAGCTTCTGCCATATTGCGACAGCGCGGAAGTGACCATGATTGATTACGAATATGAGGCGGACGCATATTTTCCGGATCTCGACCGGGACCCTGACTGGGAGAAAAAAGAAGAAAGCGATGAAATGACGTATTTCGATATCCCGTATACGTTTGCAAGATATGAGCGCAAAAGCGCTGCAGGAGAATAATTTATGAGCAGTTACACCAGTGTTACAGATTCCTTTGACGTCATTATTATCGGCGCGGGGCCGGGAGGTATTTTCACCGCGTATGAACTGAAAGAGAAAAATCCGCAGCTGCGGATTCTGATCATCGAAAAGGGTCATTCAATTGAGCGCAGAAAATGTCCGAAGCGCGAGACAGGCAAGTGCATGCACTGCAAACCGTGCGCGATTACAACCGGTTTTTCGGGCGCCGGCGCGTTTTCCGACGGAAAGCTTTCTCTTTCGCCCGATGTCGGCGGAACGCTTCCGGAAATTCTGGGATATGACGAAGCGACGAAACTGATCCGTGAATCGGACAATATTTATCTGAAGTTCGGCGCGCCGACAGATGTCTGGGGCGTGGACAAGCAGAAGGAAATCCGGCAGATCCGTGCGAAGGCGATTGACGCCAATCTGAAGCTGATCGAATGCCCGATCCGGCATCTGGGCACCGAGGTCGGCTATCAGATTTATTCCAAAATGCAGAAGCATCTGCAGGACGCGGGCGTCACGCTGATTTTCGATGATCCGGTAGACGAGATTCTGATTGAGGGCGGAAAAGCTGTCGGTGTGCGTTCGCATAAAAGTGAGATCTTCACAGCGCCGAAGGTGGTTGTCGCGGTTGGCCGCGACGGAGCAGAGTGGCTGGATTCCCAGTGCACGGAGCTCGGTATCGAATCGACGCCCGGCACGGTGGATATCGGCGTGCGCGTCGAGGTGCGCGACGAGGTCATGCAGTTTTTAAACGAGAATCTGTATGAAGCGAAGCTTGTTTACTACACACCGACGTTTGACGACAAGGTCCGCACGTTCTGCACGAATCCTTCCGGCGAAGTAGCTACGGAATATTATGACAATAATCTGGCGGTTGTAAACGGACATGCTTACAAGGGCAAGGAATTCAAAACAAACAACACGAACTTCGCGCTGCTTGTTTCCAAGAACTTCACCAAGCCCTTCCATACACCGATCGAGTACGGCAAGCAGATCGCACAGCTTTCAAACATGCTCTGCGGCAACAGAATCATGGTACAGACTTTCGGCGATTTCAAGAGAGGCCGCAGAACGACCGAGGAGAGACTGTGCAGAAACAACCTGATTCCGACGCTCAAGGATGCTGTACCGGGCGATCTTTCACTGGTACTCCCGCACCGCATCATGGTTGATATCGAAGAAATGCTTCTTGCACTCGATAAGGTGACTCCCGGAATCGCGTCGGATGAAACGCTCATGTACGGCGTGGAAGTCAAGTTCTATTCGAACAAGCTGGTTGTCAATAAAGATTTTGAAACGAGCATCCACGGCCTGTATGCGATCGGTGACGGCGCGGGAATCACGAGAGGACTGCAGCAGGCTTCCGCCAACGGACTTTCCGTCGCGCGTTCGATCCTGCGGTCTTTGGATCAGCCGGCAGAGAATGCGGGAGAGGCCATCGAATGACGGCTTCGGGAAGAAAAGCGGCGGCGCTCTTTCTTTCACTGCTTCTTCTGGTACCTGCCCTTTCCGGGTGCGGCCGGAAAGTCGTGTTTACGAAGGGAATCCGGAATACGGCTGTCTTCACGGTCGGCGAGGAGACAGGACGCGACTATGAACTGCGGACTTACCTTGTAAACCTTGCGAATCAGTATAAAGAGGTTTATGGCAGTGATGTTTTGACGAAAAAGGGAAATGAAAAGCTTACGGAAGCGCTGCGGCAGAATGCGCTTTCCGAGCTTTCCCGCGTCAAGGCGCTGGACCAGATGGCCGTGAGGGAAAAAATCACACTCGATGAAACAAAGGAGGCTGCGGCCGCGCAGGCAGCGCACGCTTATTACAAATCGCTCACAGATAAGGAAAAGAGCTTTCTGAAAGTCGACGAAAAGCAACTCACGCAGATGTACAGGGATTACGCGCTCGCCGGGGAAGTCTATGATTCAATCATCGGGAATGTTGACACGGAAGTCAGTGACGATGAGGCGAGAACGGTGCAGATCCAGTGCATCACGATCAGAACCTACAGGATTGACGAAAACGGCAGGCGCGTGGCGTTTACAGACGGGGAAAAGAAAGAAGCGAAGAAAAAAGCCGATGCCATCCACAAGGAAATCTTTGACGGCATGAAGAATAATACCGGTGTAACATTTGACACATATATCAGCCGTTACAACGAAGAAGGCAGCGGAACTTATACGATCGGCCGCGGGGAATACGACGAGGCATTTGAGAACGCGGCTTTTGCCGCGGAAACAGGCAAAATCGGAGATGTTGTCGAAACGAAGGACGGCTACCGTATTATCAAAGGCATCAGCGCTTATGACCAGACGCAGACGGACGCGAATAAAAAGAAAATCGCGAAAAGGCGCCAGGCGGAAGCTTTTGAAAAAGCTTTCAATGCGTTTGCAGATGACCTTGAAAGTGAGGTGGATCAGCAGGCCTTTGAAAAGATCACAATTCCTTCAGATCCGAAGATACAGACAAAAAGCTTTTTTGATACTTATAACAAGTATTTTGTTAGCACTCAAGCTGATTGAGTGCTAATTTTTATTGACTTTCCGGCGGGACATAGCTAAACTTTTTTATGAAGCCCCGAAAGGCAGCCCGTCGCGGGCGGACACAGGGATGCGGGGCATGAATACGGAAGGTGATTCCGGGCCAGACCCGGGAAATATGTACAGTACAGGAGTGTGATTTTATATGGCAGAAAAGGGTCAGTTATCCATTAACAGTGAGAACATGTTTCCGATTATCAAGAAGTGGCTTTACAGTGACCACGACATTTTTTACAGGGAGCTGATTTCCAACGGGTGCGACGCGATTACAAAGCTGAAGAAGCTGCAGATGATGGGGGAAACAGAGCTTCCTTCGGATTACAAGCCCAGAATTGACGTAATTCTGAATCAGGAAGACCGGACCATCAAGGTCTGTGACAATGGACTGGGCATGACGGCGGATGAAGTCAAACAGTATATCAACAATATTGCCTTTTCCGGTGCCGAAGCCTTTATGGAGAAGTACAAGGACAAGGCAAATGATGATCAGATCATCGGACATTTCGGCCTTGGCTTCTATTCCGCGTTCATGGTTTCCGATGAAGTGGAGATTGATACACTGTCTTATCAGAAAGACGCGAAGCCTGTGCACTGGCAGTGCGACGGCGGTTCGGAATACTCGATGGAAGAATCCTGCATGAGAGAGCTTCCGGGCACCACGGTTACGCTCCATGTTTCCGAGGACTGCGCCGAGTTCTGCAACTACTATAAGGCAAAGGAAGTTATTCAGAAATACTGCGGCTTCATGCCTTATGAAATTTATCTGCAGACAGCAGGGACGAAGGATACGCAGGTGATCAAGGAGTCGGAACGTCTTCCGGAAGATGTGATTATCGAGGAACTGCCCGCGCAGGAGAAAGCGTCCGGAAACGATGCGTCAGACGTGAAAGAGGGAGAGGACGCAAAGAAAGCGCCGGAAAAGGAATACAAGATCAAGAAGAGACCGGAGCTTGTGAATGATACGCATCCGCTTTGGGAAAAAGCGCCCAAGGACTGCACAGACGAGGAATATAAAGAGTTCTACAGAAAAGTTTTCAATGATTATAAGGAGCCTTTGTTCTGGATTCATCTGAACATGGATTATCCGTTTAATCTGAAGGGCATTCTGTACTTCCCCAAGATCAATCTGGAATACGAATCCGCGGAAGGCGTCATCAAGCTGTATAACAATCAGGTCTTTATCGCCGACAACATAAAGGAAGTCATTCCGGAATTTCTGATGCTGCTCAAGGGCGTGATCGACTGCCCGGATCTTCCGCTGAATGTTTCCAGAAGCGCTCTGCAGAACGACGGCTTCGCGCAGAAGATTTCGGACTACATCACGAAGAAGGTTGCCGACAAGCTCGCCGGCATGTGCAAAACAGACAAGGAAAACTACGATAAGTACTGGGACGATATCAGCCCCTTCATCAAGTACGGCTGCCTTCGCGACGACAAGTTCTGCAGCCGCATGACGGATTATATTCTTTTCAAGGATCTCGACGGCAAATACCATACGCTGCCGGAAGCGCTTGATATTAACAAGACGGACGTTTCCGACGCGCAGGAGAAGCCGGAGAACGCAGAGCAGCAGACAAAGGAAACGGAAGCCGCACCTGAAAAGACAGCGGAAAGCGCCGCGGATAAGACACAGGATAAGGAAGAGAAAAAGGACAAGACCATTTACTACGTCACGGACGAACAGCAGCAGGGACAGTACATCCGGATGTTCCGTGAGCACAAGCTGCAGGCGTTTGTTCTGGATCACAACATTGACCAGCCGTTCATTTCGCAGCTGGAAGCGAAGAACGAAGGCATCCACTTCATGCGGATCGATGCGGCGGTTGACGAGGTCATGAAGGGCCGCACGAGCCAGAAGGACGAGGAAGAGCTTAAAAAGCAGGGAGAAGAACTGGAGAAGACAGTCAGAAAGGCTCTGCATAATGACAAGCTCAAAGTGACACTTGAGAACCTGCGCGATAAGAAGATTTCCTCTATCCTCAAGGTGGACGAGCAGAACCGCCGTATGGCAGACATGATGAAAATGTACGCGGCAGGCGGCATGGGCGATATGAGCATGTACGCGAAGGAAGGAGAGACGCTTGTCCTGAACGCGAAACACCCGCTGGTGCAGTTCGTGCTCGGCGATCCCGAAGATGCGCGCACGAATACGATCTGCGAGCAGCTGTATGATCTCGCGAAGCTGCAGAACGCGCCGCTCTCCGCAGAGGAAATGAGTAAATTTGTTGCCCGCTCAAACGAAATCATGCTGATGAATCTGCAGGATGCTTCCGCGGCGGCTGCCGAAAAGTAACCGGAACAGTCAAAGAGCACCGCACAGGGTACCCGGCGCTGTGAAAACCGGATACAGATGTGTTACAATATCCCTCAGATGGTAAAAAGGAGCAGTGTCTCCTGCCGGATGAGGGATTTTTGTATGCTTTCTTTCAAGGAACAGAAAAAGATGGGCAGAGAGAAGTTTCATGCCCCGCAGCAGAAGCTGTCGTTTAATATGGAGGCGCTCAGCCTTACGCTGGAACCCGGAGAAATCAGGGAAGGAACTTTTATGATCGAGGGGCCGCAGAATGAAAACGTAAACGGCTTTGTTTCCTCTTCTTTGTCTTCGATGAGCTGCCTCACGCCCGCTTTTTCAGGCCCCAGAGAAATCATCGGTTACCGGTTCAGCGCAAAGCCGTTTACGGCAGGAGATACCGTCGAGGGATATTTCCGGATCATCTCCAGCCACGGTGAGTACCGTCTTCCTTTTCATGTAAAAATTATGAACAGTCCGGTGCAGACGTCACTTGGCGCCATTCACAATCTGGTCCATTTCACGAATCTCGCAAGAACCGACTGGCAAGAGGCAGAGAATGTTTTTTACAGCACGGGATTCCGGACTCTGATCGGCAGCCATGAAGATAAAGAACGAAGGCTTTACCGCGGTCTGTCGGTCGAAAAAGGCAGCGGCCAGAACGTCGAAGAGTTTCTTTGCGCGTCCGGAAGAAAAGAGCCCCCGGCTTATGAAGTAACCCCGCAAAAGCTGACCGTCGAAATACCAGGGATCACAGAGAAAAGAATTGTGCAGAAGCTGGAGATCAGAAGAAGCGGCTGGGGATATACGGCACTGGAAATTTCCGTTACAGGAGGATTTCTGCAGGCGGACCGCAGGTCATTACGGGAAGCGGATTTTCATGCGGGCGTCTGTACGATGGCAGTGGCGGTCAATCCTGGTGAGCTCCATCAGGGACTGAATCTCGCGGAGATCAGGCTCCGCTCGCCTTATGCGGAAACTGTAGTTCCTGTCGAAGTACTCTACTGTGTGGATACGGCGCTGCGCGCGCTTCACCGGAAAGAAGTGCATGAGCATACCGTCCGCATGATGCAGATATTTTTGAAGATGCGCATGGGGCAGCTTCGCGGGGAAGCTTTTCTTACCGCAATGGGAGCCGAGATTACGAAGCTGTCGGAGCTTGGCCGCGGCGATCCTCTGACAGCACTTTACAGAATTCACTTTCTTCTGACGCAGAACAAACCCAAAGAAGCCCTGTGGGATCTGCAGCTTCTGAACCGCCGCCTGTCGGGGCTTTCCGAAGAAGAAAAGCTGCCTTCGTTTCCGACCGCGCAGTTTGATCTCGAAGACGATGTCGTCTATGCGTACAGGATGTATCTGACACTGCTTTGTGTCGGCGCCGCAGATGTTACCGCGCAGGAGACAGAGCAGGTTACAGAAGACGCCCTGCGTGCGCTGGAGGATATGCATCATGGGAATCCGGACAGTTTCTGGATTACATGGCTTTATCTGTTTTCCACGGATCTTGCCTCGCACCGCACATCCGAGTACTGGGCTGTGCTTACGGATCAGTTCCGGCGCGGCTGCAGAAGTCCGCTTCTTTATATTGAAGCTTACCGCGTGATCCGCCTCGCGCCTTCCATCATGACCGGACTGGACGACTTTATCCTGCAGACGCTTGCCTTTGCCGCAAGAAATCATCTGCTGACAGACGCGGTTGTTTCGCAGCTGACCTATATGGCGGGACACGCGAAAAACTTTCATCCAACGCTCTTGCGTGTTCTTTCCGCGGCTTTCCGGGAATCGGACCTTGCAGAGAGAAAGCCGGAGATTCTGGAGAGCATTTGCAGCATTCTGATCCGCGGCAACATGACGGACCGGAAATACTTTGTGTGGTATCAGCGGGGCGTGAACGCGCAGCTGATGATCACGAGACTGTTTGAATACTATATGATGGCCATGCCGGAAGACTATGACGGTGAAATTCCGAAAATTGTGGTCATGTATTTTGCCTATCAGACTGCCCTGCCGTACAGGAGCAGCGCGGTTCTCTACCGCTATGTTCTGGAACACCGCGGAGAATTTGAAACACAGCTGCAGCAGTATCAGGAACAGATCAGAACCTATACGCAGGAACATCTGCTCGCGCATGAGATGAGCAGGGACCTCGCGTACCTTTACAACTGGTTTTTCAAGAGCAGTACTGCCATGACACCGGAAACTGCCGCTGCCGCGGTGCAGGCGGTATTTACCTGTATGGTCAGATCGGACAGGCAGGATATTCAGAGAGCCGTTCTGATCAGCGGGGCTCTTGTGAATGAGCAGTACTATCCTTTCCGGAACGGAAGCGCGTATATACCGGTCTATGGGGATGACTGTCAGCTGTTTCTGGAAAACAGCGCCGGCGAACGTTTCGCGGCGCCGCGGGATAGTCTTGTCCGCATGATGGATTACAGGAATTTTGCGAAGACGCTGGCCTTATATAACATAGACAATATCGGTTTCAACCTGTATCTTGCGGAAAATTCCGATGAGGGTTCTGTGATCACAAAGGAAAACTGCGAAAGTTTCCGGAACCTCGCAGAGTCTGAAGCTGTTACACCGGGCTGCAGAGGAAGAATCAGAGACCTTCTCCTTCGCTATTACAGTGCGGCTGATGATATCCGGTCGATGGATAATTTCCTGAAAGCAATGAATCCGTCGGGGATGAATTCCGAAGAACGTGCCTCCATGATCCGCTGCATGGCGATCCGGGGGCTGAATGAATCGGCGCTTTCCTGGATCCGTGAATACGGAACGTTTCATGTCGACGGCAGTACGCTGGTGCGTGTCTGCAGCGGCCTGCTGGATACCGGGGAGCTTTCAGATGATGCTGTGTTCGCGGAAACCGTCTATGAAACATTCCGGAAGGGCAAGTACAACGAGAAGCTTCTGCTGTACATGGAGAACTGTTTTGACGGGCTGACGACGGAACTGGAGGAAATCCGGAAAGCTGCGCTTGGCTTTGGTGCCCCGGACTACCCGGTCTGCAGAAGGATGCTGATTCAGATGCTCTATACCGGCGAGCTGATTCCGGAGCGGGAAACCGTGATCGAAGATTACTGCAAAGGCGGCGCAGACCCTTCGCTTATGGCGGACGTACTTGCGCAGAGCGCGCACCATTATTTCATAAACGGTCTGCCGATGAAGCGCTCCTCGTTTGATCTGATTATGCAGTACGGGCGAGGCGGCGTTCCGCTCGTTGATATCTGCCGGATTGCATGGCTTAAAGACATGGCCGGGCGTTCCGGAAGGATTTCGGCCCCCGAGCGCGAAGTGACTTCCCTGTTCCTCGGGGATCTTGTCAGCGAAGGGCTTGTTTTTCCGTTTTTCCGGCAGTTCATTGATGTTCTGCCGGCACTGCAGGCTTATTCGGATGAAACGCTCGTCGAATACAGAACGAGAGAATATCATAAAGACGCGCATATCATGTACCACTTCGCGCTCGAGAAAAACGGAATCCGTCAGCAGTACGAGGAAAGGGAAATGAAAGAAATGTACCGCGGCGTGTATGTGACGGGATTTCTGCTGTTTTTCGGTGAACAGATGCACTATTATGTGACTGATGATGCGGCGGAAAAGAATGTTGTGGAAAGCGGTACAGTGGGGCAGGACGCACGGATTCCGGAGGAAACGGATGACCGGTTCGGGAGAATCAACCGGATTTCCATGCTGGCCGCGGTAGGCCGTGACGAGGAAGCGATTGCGGGAATCGAGCGGTATGCGGACAGGGCGTTCATCGTGGACAGGCTATTCGGGAAGGACGACACGGATGCTGTTTGAAAAGCAAAACGTCAGACAATACATAGCAGGCTTTGACCTCGGAGATGATTTCTGTCAGGTTTCATGGCTTCCGGGGAACGGACTGAATTTTCCCGCGGAGAAAGAACCGGAGACGCTGCCTGCTGCCGCAGGTTCCAGGAATTATGACATCCCGGCAGTGCTTTATAAAGCGCCGGATGCCAATGTCTTTTACGCGGGAATGGAAGCGGCACAGAAGGCCGTGGAAGCGGACGGAACTTATATTCCGAAGCTTCTTTCTCTGGTACGGTCCGGGCAGAGCGTGACGGCGGGTGCTGCGTCTTATGAGCCGGAAGCGCTGCTTGCTCTCTACATCAGCAGGGTATTGGCAAGACTTTCCCAAGCTGTGCCGGACGCAAAGCCGGCTGCGCTCATGTTCACGAGCGCCCGGATGGACGCCGGGCTGATTGAGGCTCTGGAGAAGGTCAAAAAGCGGCTCGATCTTGATTGTGCTGTGTTTTATGAAGATCATGCAGCTTCTTTTTACAATTTTATGCTGATGCAGCCGAAGGAAATCCGCGAACCCGGAAGTCTTCTTGTCAATTATAAAGCCGGCGGGCAGATGGATATGCATCTGCTTTCCTTTAATCCGCACACAACGCCTGTCGTTGCTTCGTATACGATGGACCTTACGGTTCCGGGACTGTACGGACGGACCGGGGAGGAAAAGGATGAGGAGTTCTGCCGTCTGCTGCAGGAACAGACGAAAGAGCGCAAATTCGCGTCTACTTATCTGTGCGGCAGTGGATTTGAGGGCGACTGGATGCTTCGCCGTTCGGCGGCATATCTTTGCGCGAACAGCCGCCGCGCGTTCAAAGGAAGCGGTTTGTGCAGTAAAGGAGCGGTTCTCGGAGGACTTTTCAAACTGAGCCCGCCGCCGCAGTGCAAAGATTATTTTTTTCTGGATGACGCGAAGCTTTCTGCCAACATCTGCATTCAGGCCGGAAAAAGAGGTGAGCCCGGTCTGTATACTCTTGTCGAGGCAGGCGTTAACTGGTATGAAGTGGATAAAATATGCGACCTTGTCATCGAAGACAGCGCCGAGCTGCATCTGACCTTGCAGCCTTTAACCGGCGGAAAGGCGCAGGACTATCTGATCCGGCTCGAAGGCATGCCGATGAGAGAAGGCAGAACGGCCAGAATCCGCCTACATTTTACAATGACTTCGAAGGAACAGATGAAGGTGCAGATTGAGGATCTCGGTTTTGGGGAAATTTTTCCGTCCAGCGGTCTGCGCTTTGAGCAGATGATTACAATCCGACCGCAGTAAGCGCAGATGGGATGTTGTATGAGCAGAGTTTTTATCGCGACCGGGGAGGTCGCAAAAACGCCGTATCGGCTGGAAAAGATCGAACGGAATATTTATTCGATTGAGGAACTGTGTTACTCCCTGGTACAGAGTGCCCAGTTTCTGGATACCTCGGTCATGGATCCGGCTCTCGTGGACTGGATCTCTAATGAATGCGGGCTGCCGGACCTTGCGGCAGTTCTCCGCCCGATGCTGGGCAGGCAGCGCGCGCTTACGGAGTTTGTTTCGGCGATCCTTGGATACGCGGGGTATGTTTCCCAGGACAAGCAGATCCGGACAAAACAGATTGTAGCCTCCGGTCAGGGTATGGAGCCGTTTGAGCGGATTTTAAAGCGGGCGGAATATCTTCGCGGGAACGGGCAGGTATATCAGGCACTCGAACAGTATGAGGCGCTGCTGGAAGCGCTGCCTGCGCCGGAGCGCAGTATGCGCAGACAGGTGTATTGCCGGATGGGAGGCATTTATACGGGTCTGTTCCGGTTTCGCAGCGCCGCGGAGTGTTTTGGCAAAGCATATGATCTTCTGCAGGATCCGGAAGTCTATCTGCAATATCTGGCGGCCGTCCGCTTCAGTTTATCTGATGCCGAATATGTTTCGTTTGTATCCGAGCATCCGGAAAGTTATAATGCTTCCATGGAGCTGGAGAGGCGGGTGCGCGCGGCGCATGAAGAGTACGAAAAAAGCGCCATGAAACTGCGGATCGCGCGGATGAAACGATACCGTGAGATGGGGCAGGAAACCAGCTATGAAACTTCACTGCATGAGATTCTGCAGGAATTGAAGGACGATTACCGCAAAACAAAGGCGCCCTCGTTATAATGGCAGCGCCGGCATGGAAATAAGCGCATACGCAGGAGGTTCAAAAATGGGATATGACAGATATGTAAGTCCGCTTTCCACAAGGTACGCGAGCAGAGAGATGCAGTATATCTTTTCGCCTGACAAGAAATTCAAAACATGGAGGAAGCTCTGGATCGCGCTGGCGGAAACGGAGAAGGAGCTGGGGCTTCCTATCACGCAGGAACAGATTGACGAGCTGAAGGCGCACGCAGATGATATCAATTACGAGGTGGCGCAGGAAAGAGAGAAGCTGGTGCGGCACGATGTCATGAGCCATGTATACGCCTACGGACAGCAGTGTCCGAAGGCAGCGGGGATCATTCATCTGGGAGCTACATCCTGCTACGTCGGAGATAATACAGACATTATTATTATGCGGGAGGCTCTGCAGCTGGTCCGCAGGAAACTGATCAATGTCATCGCGACACTCGCGAAATTTGCGGATGAATACAAGGATCAGCCCACGCTCGGCTTTACGCATTTCCAGCCGGCGCAGCCGACGACAGTCGGCAAGAGAGCGACGCTCTGGATCAACGAATTCATGATGGATCTGGAAGAGACGGAGCATACGATCTCGCAGCTGAAGCTTCTCGGCTCCAAGGGAACAACCGGTACGCAGGCGTCTTTCGTTGAACTTTTTGACGGCGATCTGGATAAAGTCGACAAGCTGGATCCGATGATTGCGGAAAAAATGGGATTTTCGTCCTGCTATCCTGTGTCAGGGCAGACTTACAGCCGGAAGGTAGATACGTTTGTTCTGAATACGCTGGCCGGCATTGCTGCTTCTGCAATGAAGATGGCTACGGACATCCGCCTTCTGCAGCATCTTAAGGAAGTCGAAGAGCCGTTCGAGAAAAACCAGATCGGTTCCTCTGCGATGGCGTATAAGAGAAATCCGATGCGCAGTGAGAGAATCTGCTCTTTGTCGCGGTATGTGATGGCAGATGTTATTAACGGGGAAGTAACCTCCGGCACACAGTGGATGGAGAGAACACTCGATGATTCGGCAAACAAGCGGCTGTCTATACCGGAAGGCTTTCTTGCGATTGACGGTGTGCTCGATCTTTGCCTGAATGTAACCGATGGACTCAAGGTTTATCCGAAGGTGATCGAGAAGCATCTGCAGGCGGAGCTTCCGTTTATGGCGACCGAGAACATCATGATGGATGAAGTCAAAATGGGCGGCAACCGGCAGGAATTCCATGAAGAGATCAGAGAGCTTTCGATGATCGCGGGAAAGCATGTTAAGGAAGAGGGAAAAGACAATGACCTTCTGGACCTGATTGCCGCGGATCCGAAGTTCCATATGACCAGAGAAGAGCTCAATAAATATATTGATCCACATCTCTTTGTCGGCGCGGCGCCGCATCAGGTGGAACGTTATCTGCGGGAGGTTGTTCAGCCTGTGCTTGACGCTAATCAGGATCAGCTGGGGGTGACCGCGCAGATCAACGTATAAACAGACAATAGTGAAGGGGCTGCCGCGGTGGTGCGGCAGCCCCTTAGTTGTCAAGCGCGCAGCTCCGGAGGGACATCGTCCATATGGCCGACAGCCGGGAGACGGTGTTTCAGAAACAGTCATCCTTTAAACATCCTTCGATTGCAGAATTTCGGAAGCCTTGCGCATCGCCTGTTCCATCGTAAGAGAGTCATCCAGAGATTTCAGGTAAGCGGCAAGGGCTTTAGTGTTCTCAGCGAGTCCTTCAGCCTTGCCCTTTGCTTCACCCTCAGCTTTGCCCTTTGCTTCGCCTTCAGCTCGCCCCTTCTTTAGCGCCATCCATTCGATTTCCTTTTTCTCCATTTCCCAATCCATGTATTGTTTCCTCCAGACAGCATTTTTCTTAGCTCTTCGGACCGCCCTGTCAATCTGCTGGACATAGGAATCGTCTGATCTGCCGGCCGGTTTTCCGCCTACGTAATCGAGAAATGCGCGCAGCTCCGGAGGAACATCGTCCATGCGGCCTGCAGCATTCAGGAAGATCCTGCTCTGCCCGTCGCCAAGTTCCAGATCCGGGCAGTCGACACAGATGGAGCGGAAGACGTAACAGTACTTACCCCTTTTGAACGGGTCGAAAGAACAAAGGAAGATCACATATGAATCCGCCAGCTCCTTATACATCCCGCTGTGCTGCAGCTGCATTTCATCCATCATCGAGCTGTAGTAGCGGCTCCTTTTCGGCAGTTCCCCGGTATCCTGCGCCTGCATCTCGATGTCATAATAATTGCCGTTTTCGGAAGAGCAGAGGATATCCAGACGAACACTTTTCGAGTCCGGTCCTGCTTCTATTGTACCCTCAGTCCGGATACTTTCGATAGAGGAAATGTGAATATCGGGCAAAACGAGCTGCAGAAAATGCAGACAGTTGTCCGGATCGCCCATCACCTTTGCGAAAAGATAGCGGTTCTGGATGGTGAGGCTTTCCCATTGCTGCTCAAGCTGTTTGTAGAGTGTGAGAGTTCTGCTTTGTTCCATGAATTTCTCCTCCTTGTAGGATGGTGCAGGAGAAATGCGGACTGCGGCAAACTCCTGCGGATGAAAAAGTCTGCGTGCATGAGATTCGTTCGAATGAACAGAAGTGATAGAAAGACAGGACCGGCAAAAGCCGGCGTTCATCAGAAGACGAAGAGCATGTCACTGCTGTGATTATAGCATAGATGCATCCTATCGGTGAAGAAAATAAGAGCGAGCCGGGCCGAATAAATCAGGCCGCGCGGCGAATTTCCCGGAGAGCCGGAGAGTACCGCCGCACGGACAATTGTCAGTGTGTAAATTTGTCGATAAGTCCGGTGCCGTACTTGTCGTACCGGATCAGCTGATCCTTGTAAAGCCCGTAATTTCCGGAGAAAATGTAGGAAATCGCGAGCGCGTATAGAAAGTAGGGCATTGCCTTGAAACCGAACATCTCAAAGCACAGAAGAAGCGCTGTCATCGGCAGATTCAGAACCGCGCAGAAGCAGCAGCCAAGGCCGATGCAGGAAGCGAGCATCGGATCAATCCCCGCAAATACGCCGAACGCATGCCCCAGCGTGGCGCCGATAAACATCGTAGGAACCAGCTCACCGCCCTTGTATCCGACGCTGAGCGTAATCGCGGTGAACAGGATTTTCAAAAGAAACGCGTAACCGGGAAGCGATCCTTCCATCACAGTTCCCGAGATGCAGGCGGCAATAATGTCAGAGCCGGTGCCGTTATAGGTCTGGCTTCCTACAAGGAATGTCAGGAGAACAATGACCGCGCCGCCGGCAAAAACGCGTACATACGGATTCTTGATCAGTTTTGGCATATATTGGTTTGCACGGTGCATGCTGACACAGAATAAAACACTAACAATCCCGCTGAGTGCTGCAAGGATCGTGATGAATGCAAACAGACGCAGATCGAATGCAGGCAGATCGAGGCTGACCGCTTCTGATTTCAATCCGAACAGACCTGCAATGTAATGCGCGATTAAGGACGCAATCGCACAAGGCATGAAACTTGAATAGTAGACAATGCCGACAGTACTGATTTCGAGCGGCAGAATTGTAGCCGCGAGCGGAGTGCCGAACAGGGCGGAGAAGGAAGCGGACATGCCGACCATAATCGAGCGGCGTCTGGCGCTTTCCGCTGATGTCATTTTCAGTTTTTCTGCAAGAAAGTTTCCGAGGCTCCCACCGATCTGCAAAGCCGCACCTTCACGGCCGGAAGAACCGCCGAACAGATGCGTAATGACCGTAGATACAAAGATCAGCGGAGCCATACGAAAAGGAATCGGCTCATCGTGGCGGATCGAATGAATGACAAGATTTGTGCCGCGGGATGTCACAACATTTGCTTTGTGATAAATGAAGATAATCAGAAGACCTGCCAGAGGCAGGAAATAAATGATTTCTCCGTGCGCCATCCGAAAACCGGTTGCCAGAGCAATCAGTTTTGCGAAGGCTGCGGAAACCGTGCCGATGAGGGCACCGCACAGAATGCTGAAAAGAAACCATGTAACTGCGCTTTTCGTGGTATGGAGCACATGACGCGCATAAGCTTTGAATTCCTGCATCATTAAGTATTCTCCCCTCATAACGTAATACTTATACAATACCGCGAAAAGCGGTCCGCCGCCAAGTTCAGATGAAAAAACTTTGCGGCTGTGTTTGCCCGCAGAAGTGAGGTTTTTATGGGAAGAAAGGAATTATTGATTTTACAACTTTGATGAAATAACGTATACTGACTGATGGTCTGGCAGACAGTTTCATGCAGAAGCTGCTGCCTTGTAACGGATTGATTACAGGAGGATCACGAAATGGTTAAAGCAGTAGTCGGTGCCAACTGGGGTGACGAAGGAAAAGGGAAGATCACGGATACGCTGGCAGACAGCGCAGACGTTGTCATCCGCTTTCAGGGAGGCGCGAATGCCGGCCATACAATTGTGAACAAGTATGGCAAGTTTGCGCTTCATACGGTTCCGTCCGGTGTTTTTCATCAGAACATCATGAATATCATGGGCTCCGGCGTAGCATTTGATATTGAAAAATTCATGGCTGAACTCAGGGACATTATGAGCAAGGGCGTTCCGCAGCCGCAGATCATGATTTCCGACAGAGCACAGGTCATGATGCCGTATCATGTTCTTTTTGATACGCTTGAGGAGGCAAGACTTGCCGGGAAATCCTTCGGTTCGACCAAGTCGGGCATCGCGCCGTTCTATTCCGATAAATACGCGAAAATCGGCTGGCAGATCAATGAGTTTTATCAGGACGACGATGTTTTGATGGAAAAGATCAACCGGGTTGCCGATATCAAGGACGCTCTGCTTGTCAACCTTTACCACACGGATCCGATTGACAGAGAAGGATTACTGAACTGGATCAAAAATGTTCGCGAAGAAGTAAAGCCCTATCTCGGCAATGTTTCTGAATATCTGTATCACGCGATCAAGGAGGACAAAACAATTCTGCTCGAAGGTCAGCTCGGCACGATGAAAGACCCGGACAACGGAATTTATCCGATGGTAACCTCCTCCAGCCCGCTTGCGGCTTTCGGCGCGGTTTCCTGCGGTATTCCCCCGTATGCGATCGGACAGATCGTCGTTGTTTCGAAGGCATATTCGTCCGCGGTCGGCGCAGGAGAGTTTGTCTCCGAAATTTTCGGTGATGAGGCTGTATCGCTTCGCAACCATGGCGGCGACGGCGGAGAGTACGGCGCTACGACCGGCCGTCCCAGAAGAGTCGGCTGGTATGACTGCGTCGCTTCCAAATACGGCTGCAGAGTTCAGGGCGCTACAGATGTCGCTTTCACTGTTCTGGATGACCTCGGATATCTGGATGAAATTCCGGTCTGCGTCGCGTATGAACTGGACGGAAAACAGATTACAGAGTTCCCTGTAACGAAAGATCTTAAAAGATGCAAGCCGGTTTATAAGACCTTCAAGGGCTGGAAGTGCGATATCCGCGGCATCCGCAGATTCGAGGATCTTCCGCAGGAAGCGAAGGACTATGTCAACTTCATCGAACAGCAGATCGGTTTCCCGATTACGATGGTTTCCAACGGACCCGCGCGGGAAGATATCATTTACAGAGAGTCTCCGCTGAAGAAGTAAGCAGTAAAAGGAATCTGCGCGCTGCCTTCGGGCAGCGCGCTTTCTTGTTTTCCGGAGTGCAGTAGAACAGGACAGAACCCGCAGGTGCCGCATTAGACCTCTGCGCCGAAACAGGTGAAACGTGAAACAGAAAGACTTTATCAATAACAGAATCATGTTCTACGGCAGCAGGATCAACCATCTTCCGACGCCGCTTTTTGTGCTGTTTCACCGAATCGCGCAGGAGTACGGAAAGCCCGGCAGATGCAGCGAAAGACTGTCCGGGACCACGCTGATTTTCGATGAAGAAAAATCGGTGTATTATGACAGCCGGAATCCGGACGAAATTATTTTAACGCCTGCCAATGCGGTTCTGAGCGTCAGCCGCTTCAGGGACCCGCTCAACGGGGAGTATGTGTTTTTTCTGGGACTGGACGGAAATGACCTGCATATGGACATGCCTTGCGGTATCAATCATATTGTGATTCCGGCCAATCCTTCTCTTGACAGAGTGTACAGGACGCTGAAGAGCTTCCGCGCTTCCAACAGAAACAAATACATGCTCCCGTCTTCGGCCGCGGTGCGGGCAAGGCAGGCGGAACAGGAAGCCGAAGAGCCTTTGCGGGACCCCGCGGCAGACCGGAAATTGACCGGACGTCTTCCGGGGTGTGACTGCATGGACGAATGGAAGAAGATCGCTGTCTTTGACACGGAAATGCTCTTCGTGTATCCGACACAGTTTGCCGGCATTCTCCTTGAAAAACGGGGAACGGAGTATGTCCGGACAGGGGCGCTGGATATGTACATCCGTCTTCCCAAGGGGAAGAAACTGACGAAAAATGTAAAGAGAGTCACCGGGCAGACCGATGAAATGCTGGAAGCGCTGGGTATCTGCGAGGAAGAGGCACTGCGAAAGATTGCTGCCTTTTTAAAGGAAGCCGACATTGTGTGCGGCCAGGCAGTGAACGGGGATATCGAGATGCTGCGGCAGCGCTATAATCACGCGGATGCTCCGGACATTCAGGAGCCTCCGGTACTGCGCAGGCAGCGGATCATCGACACCGAAGTGATGCTGCAGGGCGTTTTCGAACTGGATAATCCGACGAGTCTCGAGAAAGCGGCAGATATCGCGGGAATCCAATGCCCGGCGGACCCGTTTCACGACGCGCGGACGGATGCGGATGTGACGGCGGAGTTGTTTTGCAGGCTGCTTCCGGCGTATCAGAAAAAGTTCGGCTCGGCACCGGTCATCGATCCCGCAATCCTGCATCATGCGAACAACCTGCAGCTTCTGCGGGGGCTCGGAAATATTCATGATCCGGGCAAAAAGGGAAAACATGGAAAAAGACACGGACAAGGATATGAATGAAACGTCATTGATCTTTACCGGGGATATCGGTTTTGACAAATATATGGATGGAAAGTGGGAGGATGAAAATCTTCTCTCACCGGAGATCCTGCACTTTTTACACAGCGCGGACCATGTGATCGCAAATGTCGAAGGACCGCTTCTGAAGGCTGCGCCGTCCGGCCTTTCCTCACCCGCCGGAATGGCACAGGGTACGGCACAGCTTCTGCATACCATGAATCCCGCCGCGGTGAAGGTACTGAAGGCGATGCGCGCGGACATCTGGAATATCTGCAACAATCACATCATGGACGCGGGGGAGAAGGGACTCGCCGCGACGATCAGGCAGGCGCAGGAAGCCGGGGCTTCCACAATCGGTGCAGGCATGAACATCTATGAGGCCAGGCGGCCGAAGATTCTGAATGAAGCGGGCGGTATCGGCCTTTTTGGCGTCGGATATCAGAGAGGCTGCAAACCGGCGGGAGAAGAAAAGGGCGGCTGTCTTAACTGGAATGACATGGAATCGATTCAGCATTCCATCAACCTGATCAGGTCGAAATGCCGCTGGTGCATCATCGTCGCGCACGCGGGGGAGGAATTCACCTCGCTTCCCTCGCCTTATACCAGAGATCGCTATCTGCAGTATCTGCGGATGGGGGCGGACATCGTTGTGGCGCATCATCCGCATGTCCCGATGAATTATGAACTGGCAGGAGAAAAGGCGATCTTTTATTCTCTCGGGAATTTTATCTTCGATACGGATTATCAGAGGGCGCAGTACAATACGGAACGCGGTGTTTTACTGAAACTCCGGCTGTCACCGGAAGGCTGGTCTTTCGAACCTTTCGGCATCCGGATTGACAGGCAGAACGAGCGGATTGTGAAGGAAGCAGTACCGGACATTTTCGAGAATGTTCCCGAAGGAGAATACCGGCTGCTGGAGCCGCTCGCCGCCAAAATGTTCATCGCGGCGACAAAACGGCAGCAGATTTATCTGCATCCGGAGGAATTTGAGAACGCGGACGAGGCCAAATGGAAAGAGCATTTTGCGAACCCCCGAAGGAGCGGAAGGGTGGAAGGCGAGGCACTGGACTTTAAGATCATAACAGAAATCGCCGCTGAAGAAGCCAAAGGCGACTGGAAGCAGAGCCGCCTCGAAAAAGTGAAAAAGTATATTCTGGATCAGATGTAACATTTGTTACGGATCCCTGTCTGTGTCTACGCTATGATGTTATCCGTAAACGAAAAACAACACAATAAAAGAGGTCGTTATGGATAACAAAATGTTTTGCTTTCAGTGTCAGGAAACAGCAAGAGGGACAGGCTGTACGGTAGCCGGCGTCTGCGGAAAGTCAGCGGAAGTCGCGGCAATGCAGGACCTTCTCGTCTATGTGACAAAGGGATTGTCTTTTGTAGCAACAAGGCTCCGCGAAGAGGGAAAAACAATTCCCGCCGAAGTCAACCACTTAGTGACAGTCAATCTGTTTACGACAATCACAAACGCGAACTTCGACATCGAAGCGATTGAAGATGATATTGAACAGACTCTGTCAGTCAAGGCACAGCTTCTTGAAAAGCTCGGCAATAAGGACAATCTGCCGGATGCAGCGGTATGGAGCGGGGACAGAATTGTTTTTGCTGCGAAGGCTGCTTCCGATGAGGTGGGCGTCCTTTCCACGAAGGATGAAGATATCCGTTCTCTCCGGGAACTGATCACGTATGGACTGAAAGGTCTTTCCGCTTATTCCAAGCACGCAAACGCGCTGCTGCAGGATGATCCGGAAGTAGATGCATTTATTCAGAGCGCACTGGCCAAGACGCTGGATGATTCGCTGACTGTAGACGACCTTGTTGCTCTGACCCTTGAAACCGGTAAATACGGCGTGCAGGGCATGGCGCTTCTTGACAAGGCCAATACGCAGGCTTATGGAAATCCTGAAATCACAAAGGTTGATATCGGCGTCCGCAAGAATCCCGGTATCCTTGTTTCCGGCCATGATCTGCGCGACCTCGAGATGCTGCTCGAGCAGACACAAGGTACCGGCGTTGATGTTTACACGCACTCCGAAATGCTGCCCGCGCACTATTATCCGGCATTCAAGAAATATCCGAATTTTGCCGGCAATTACGGAAACGCGTGGTGGAAGCAGACAACAGAGTTTGAAAGCTTTAACGGCCCGATCCTGATGACGACCAACTGTGTTGTTCCGCCGAAGGCAAGTTACAAAGACAGACTCTGGACAACCGGAGCTGTCGGCGTTCCCGGCTGCCGTCATATTTCGGCTGCATACGGAGAAGTCAAGGATTTCAGCGGGATCATCGAGCAGGCAAAACAGTGCGAGCCGCCGAAGGAAATCGAGCACGGTACGATCGTCGGCGGCTTTGCGCATGAACAGGTCTTCGCGCTCGCAGACAAGATTGTTGACGCCGTAAAGAGCGGTGCGATCCGCAAGTTTGTCGTTATGGCAGGATGTGACGGCAGAATGAAGAGCCGTTCCTACTATACGGATTTCGCGAAGGCTTTGCCGAAGGACACGGTAATCCTGACAGCCGGCTGCGCAAAGTACAAGTACAATAAGCTTGACCTCGGCGATATCGGCGGGATTCCGAGAGTCCTTGACGCGGGCCAGTGCAATGATTCCTATTCGCTTGCGCTGATTGCGCTCAAGCTCAAGGAGATTTTCGGCCTCTCCGATGTCAATGAGATTCCGATCGCGTACAACATCGCATGGTATGAGCAGAAGGCGGTCATTGTTCTGCTTGCTCTACTGTATCTTGGCGTAAAGAACATTCATCTGGGACCGACACTGCCCGGGTTCCTTTCCCCGAACGTTACGAATGTCCTTGTGAAAAACTTCGGTATCGCCGGCATTACGGATGTTGACAATGATATGAAAATCTTCTTTGGAGAAGCTTAATAAGGCTGCGCTGACTGCGCGCCATCAGGACAATTCTTCATAGAAAATACTCCGCGCTGCCGCGGCAGGTGAACGGCTATGTTCCGTACATCTGCTGCGGCAGTTTTTTCTGTCCTGCTTTCCTCATTTCAAGAACGCATCCGCTATGCTATAATCAATTGAAATCGCCCGGGCTTCCCCTGCGCTGCACTGAAGCGGCAAGGCGGAAACAGGCGGAGCGCTGGAATGACTTAATGCGATGAACGTATCATAAAGGAGAGAGCATGAGCGGAGTCAGACGAGTCTACGTAGAGAAAAAGAAGCCATATGCGATCAAGGCCGCGCAGCAGCTGGAGGAGATCAGGACATTCCTCGGAATTACGGGAATCCGCGATCTGCGGCTTCTCATCCGGTATGACATTGAGAATATCAAAGAGGATGTATTTGAGACAGCTGCCCGCTGTGTCTTCTCGGAACCGCCGGTGGACATTCTGTACAGGGAGACAGTGGAGATTCCGGAGGGGGCGCGCGTTTTCAGCGTGGAAGCGCTTCCGGGACAGTTTGACCAGCGTGCGGATTCCGCGGTGCAGTGCATTCAGCTGTTAAACCCGGATTCCAGTGTCGTTATCCATACCGCACAGATGTATATCATCACGGGTGATATAACCGATGCGGAATTTGAAAGAATCAAGGCAGACATCATTAACCCTGTGGATTCAAGGGAAGCAGCCGCGGAGAAGCCGGAAACGCTTACGGAGTCTTATCCGGAACCTGCGGATGTCGTCATTTTTGAAGGCTTCCACACAATGCCGGAAGATGAGCTCAGAGAGCTTTATGATTCGCTCGGCCTCGCGATGACCTTCGCGGATTTCCGATGGATTCAGGACTATTTCGCAGGCAGATTCGACGGAAGCGCACCCAGAGATCCTTCGATGACCGAAATCCGCGTGCTGGATACCTACTGGTCGGATCACTGCCGCCATACAACATACAATACGGAATTAAAGAACGTAACCTTCGAGGACGGATATTATAAAGTCCCGATGGAAACATCCTATCAGAGTTACTGTGACACCAGACAGGAGCTTTACAAAGACCGCCCGGATAAATTCCCGTGCCTTATGGACCTTGCGATCATCGGCATGAAGAAGCTCAAGGCGGAAGGCAAGCTGACAGACCGGGAGGAGTCACATGAAGACAATGCCTGCACGGTCATCGTGCCCGTTGAGACAGATTACGGCAATGGGCCTGAACATGAGGAATGGCTGATCTTCTTCAAGAACGAGACACATAATCATCCGACGGAAATCGAACCGTTCGGCGGCGCGGCGACCTGCCTTGGCGGCGCCATCCGCGATCCGCTTTCCGGCAGAGGCTACGTTTATCAGGCAATGCGCGTGACAGGCGCGGCGGACCCGACAGTCCCGGTATCGCAGACGCTGGAGGGAAAGCTTCCACAGAAAAAGCTGGTTACAGGCGCTGCACAGGGATATTCGAGCTATGGCAACCAGATCGGGCTTGCGACCGGTGAAGTCAGGGAAATCTATCATCCGGGCTACGTCGCAAAGCGCATGGAGATCGGCGCTGTCATGGGCGCGGCACCCAGAAAGAATGTTGTCCGGGAAGATCCCGTGCCCGGCGATGTGATCATTCTGCTCGGCGGACGCACCGGCCGTGACGGCTGCGGCGGCGCGACCGGTTCTTCCAAGGTTCATACCGAGCAGTCACTGGAGACCTGCGGCGCCGAAGTGCAGAAGGGCAATGCTCCTACAGAACGCAAGCTCCAGCGCCTTTTCCGCCGTCCGGAAGCCGCGCATCTTATCAAGAAATGCAATGATTTCGGCGCCGGCGGTGTCTCCGTCGCAATCGGAGAACTGGCCAGAGGTCTTGATATCAACCTTGATCTGGTGCCGAAAAAATATGAAGGCCTTGACGGAACAGAGCTTGCGATCTCCGAATCACAGGAACGCATGGCCGTTGTTGTCGCACCGGAAAACAAAGACCGTTTCCTTGCTCTTGCCGCGCAGGAGAATCTGGAGGCAACGCATGTTGCCACAGTAACAGAATCTGCCCGCCTTGTGCTCCGATGGAGAGGCAAGGCGATTGTCGATCTTTCCAGAGACTTCCTCGATACCAACGGTGCGCATCAGGAAAATGATGTAGATGTACTTGCGCCGAAGCAGGAAGACTGCTATCTGTACAAGATTGCTTCCGAAGGCGCAGCGAAATATATTGATCCCCTCGAAGATACGGCGGTGGAGCCGGCGGTATTTCCGGAAGCGTTCAAGGCGGTTTTGTCGGATCTGAACGTCTGCTCGCAGAAGGGACTTGTAGAACGCTTCGACTCCTCGATCGGCGCGGGGACGGTCACAATGCCCTACGGCGGCCGCTATCAGCTGACGGAAACGCAGGCGATGACCGCAAAGGTTCCTGTTCTGCATGGACATACGAATGCGGTTACAATGATGAGCTTCGGCTTTGATCCGTATCTGTCTTCATGGAGCCCGTATCATGGCGCAATTTACGCGGTGACACAGTCGATCGCAAAAATCATTGCTTCCGGCGGCGACTTCGACAGGCTGCATTTTACGTTCCAGGAATTCAATCCGAGAGTTTCGAAGGACCCGAAGCGCTGGAGCTCGCCGTTCTGCGCGCTCCTCGGCGCCTATGATGCGCAGATCGGATATGGCATCGCATCGATCGGCGGCAAGGATTCGAGCTCGGGAACCTTTGACGAAAAGGACGGAACCGTAATCGATGTTCCGCAGACACTGGTTTCGTTTGCGGTTGATCTGGGCGAACAGGACGAAGTCCTGACACCGGAGCTTAAGCGCGCAGGAGACGTTCTTGTACGCTTCTATATGCCCAGAGATGAGTATGATATCCCGGTGTATGACAAGGTCATCGACCTGTACCGGAAGGTTACAGGGCTCATACGTTCGAAAGTCGCACTTGCCGCTTACGCGCTGGATGCGTATGGCGTTGCGCCGGCGGCTGCGAAGATGGCGTTTGGCAATAAACTGGGCGTGGCATTTGAAAAGACGGTTCCGACCAGGGCGCTTTTCGAGAACGCGACGGGAGATCTTCTCGTGGAGGTCGCGGCAGATGACGCGGAAAGCCTAGCATCGCTCGAAGACGTTGACTATGATATTGTCGGCGCGGTTACGGATGACGGGCAGTTTACCTATGGCGGCGCTTCGGTTTCTGTTTCCTGCGCGCTTGACGCCTGGAAGAAGACGCTGGAGTGTGTTTTCCCGACAGTTTCTTCGGATTCCACGGAGCCTGTTCCTTCTCCGCTTTATGACGTGAAGGAAGTGCATGTATGCACGCATAAGATCGGACAGCCGACTGTATTTATTCCTGTTTTCCCCGGAACCAACTGCGAATATGATTCGGCAGCGGCCTTTGAGGAAGCGGGCGCGAGAACGATTGTGCGGGTATTCCGCAATATTACGCCGGAGGGTATCCGCGAGTCGGTGGATTCCTTTAAAGAGGCTATCGAACAGTCCCAGATGATCATGTTCCCGGGCGGCTTCTCGGCAGGCGATGAACCGGACGGCTCGGCGAAGTTCTTCGCGGCAAGCTTCCGGAACGAGAAGATGAAAGAGGCGGTCACAGATCTTCTGGAGAACAGAGACGGACTGGCTCTGGGTATCTGCAACGGCTTCCAGGCGCTCATCAAGCTGGGACTTGTCCCGAACGGACGCCTCTGCGGACAGGATGAGAACGCGCCGACTCTGACGTTTAATACGATCGGCAGGCATATTTCGAAGGAAGCCTATATCAAGGTTGTCAGCAACAAGTCACCATGGCTTGCCGGGGCAAAGCTTGGCGGCGTTTATGTCAACCCTGCTTCACACGGAGAGGGCCGTTTTGTAGCGCCGAAGGAGTGGCTGGACAAGCTGTTTGAAAACGGTCAGGTTGCCACACAGTACTGCGATCCCGAAGGAAATGTGTCGATGAATGAAGAGTGGAATATCAACGGCTCTTATCGGGCGGTTGAAGGTATTACGAGCCCGGACGGAAGAGTGCTGGGCAAGATGTGCCATTCGGAAAGACGCGGCGACCACATCGCGGTTAATATCTACGGCGAGCAGGATCTTGGGATCTTCGCTTCCGGCGTGCGTTATTTCCAATAATTCTGTTATCACCTGCAGCCGGAGCGCACGGAGTGCGCCCGGGCTTTCGGTGTATATAAGAACCCATGAGTTTTTCACAGTTATGAGCCCGTCCACAGAGTGTCCGGGTCATCATATGCAAAGGAGAAGCGAATGAAATCATTTCTGATACTGGAAGACGGAACGGTCTTCGAGGGGAAAAATTTCGGGTTACAGAAAGAAGTCGTGAGCGAGATTGTTTTCAATACCTCTATGGCCGGCTATCCGGAAGTTCTGACGGATCCCAGCTACGCGGGGCAGGCTGTCTGCATGACGTATCCGCTCATCGGCAATTACGGCGTATGTACGGAAGACATGGAATCGCAGCGCCCCTGGCCGGACGCGCTCATTGTCCGGGAAGCCTGCGCGGTTCCCAGCAATTTCCGTTCGGATATGCCGCTGCATACGTTCCTTGAAAAATACGACGTGCCCGGGATTGAAGGAATTGATACCCGCGCGTTGACCAAACTCCTGCGGGAGAAGGGCACGATGAACGGCATGATCACGACCGATGAAAACTATCAGATGGACGAGATCCTGCCGAAACTCAAGGCGTATACCTGCGGAAAAGTAGTGGCAAAGGTCAGCTGCCGCGAGAAATATCTGGTTTCCGGATCAAAGAGCCTTTCGCAGAACGGACCGCTTTCCGGGCATGCTGTCTTTGACGAGGAAAGCTATGAAGCGTATCGGGAGGGTGACAAGGGACGCAAGGAGAAAAGGCCTTCTCTTGTAACTGCCCTGAACGGCACCGGACTGAAGATCGCGCTTCTCGATGTCGGCGCGAAGAAAAACATCGCGCTTGAGCTCGCACACCGCGGCTGTGATGTGACGGTATGGCCTGCCATGACAAGAGCGGAGGACATTATTGCCTCGAACCCGGACGGCATCATGCTCAGTAACGGCCCCGGAGACCCGAAGGAATGCACCTCGGTCATCCGCGAAGTCAGAAAGCTTTATGACAGCGATATCCCGATCTTCGCGATCTGTCTCGGACACCAGCTGCTTGCTCTCGCGACAGGTGCTGATACATACAAGCTCAAATACGGTCACCGCGGCGGCAATCACCCGGTCAGGGACCTTTCGAGCGGGCGCGTTTACATTTCCTCTCAGAACCACGGCTACGCGGTAGATGAAAAATCGCTGGATCCATCGGTCGCGGTCCCGCTTTTTGAAAATGTAAATGACAGGACGAATGAAGGCCTGCTATATAAGAACAAGAATATTTTCACGGTGCAGTTCCATCCGGAAGCCTGCCCCGGACCGCAGGACACAGGATTCCTCTTTGACAGATTTATAGACAGCATCCGGCAGGGGAAAAGTGTTTTCGCGAATCCGCAGGGCGGCAGGAAGGAGGCCTGAATATGCCGAAGAATAAAGATGTACATAAAGTCATGGTGATCGGTTCCGGACCGATTGTCATCGGACAGGCCGCCGAGTTCGATTACGCGGGTACGCAGGCGTGCCGCTCTCTCAAGGAAGAGGGCGTGGAAGTCTGCCTGGTCAATTCCAATCCCGCGACGATTATGACCGACAAGGACATCGCGGACGAGGTCTATATCGAACCTCTGGCGGTGCCTGTTCTGGAAAAGATCATCGAGAAGGAAAAACCGGACAGCCTTCTTCCGACACTGGGCGGGCAGGCAGGCCTGAACCTTGGCATGGAGCTTGCGGAATCCGGCTTCCTTGACGCACACGGCGTAAAGCTTCTCGGGACAACGGCACTGACCATCAAAAAGGCCGAAGACCGCGAAATGTTCAAGGAAACCATGGAGAAGATCGGAGAACCGGTCGCGGCTTCCGAGGTTGTGGAGAATGTCGAGGACGGCGTGAAATTCGCCGAAAAGATCGGGTATCCGGTTGTGCTTCGCCCGGCTTACACGCTTGGCGGCTCGGGCGGCGGTATCGCGCATTCCGTGCAGGAACTTCGCAAGATTCTCGAAAACGGCCTCCGTCTTTCCCGCGTCGGACAGGTGCTGGTGGAACGCTGCATTTCCGGCTGGAAGGAAATCGAATACGAGGTGATGCGCGACAGCGCCGGCAACTGCATCACCGTCTGCAACATGGAAAACATTGATCCGGTCGGCGTGCACACCGGCGATTCGATTGTTGTCGCACCTTCACAGACGCTCTCCGACAAGGAATATCAGATGCTGCGTACCGCGGCGCTCAACATCATCAACGAGCTGCAGATCACGGGCGGCTGTAACGTGCAGTTCGCGCTTCATCCGACAAGCTTTGAATACTGTGTTATTGAGGTGAACCCGCGTGTGTCCCGTTCTTCCGCGCTGGCTTCTAAGGCGACCGGCTATCCGATCGCGAAGGTTGCGGCCAAAATCGCGCTTGGTTTTACGCTGGATGAGATCAGGAATGCCGTCACCGGTAAAACATACGCATCCTTTGAACCCGCGCTCGACTACTGCGTTGTCAAGATGCCGCGGCTGCCGTTCGACAAATTCATCACCGCCAAGAGAACCCTGACGACACAGATGAAGGCGACAGGCGAGGTCATGGCAATCAGCTCCTCTTTTGAAGGCGGTCTGATGAAGGCGATCCGCTCGCTTGAGCAGCACGTCGACGCGCTGGACAGCTATGATTTCAGCCATCTGTCCAAGGAAGAGCTCTTCGTGCGGCTGACGGTTGTGGACGACCAGAGGATCTGGGTCATTGCGGAAGCTCTGCGAAAGGGCATTTCCAAATCGACGATCCATGAAATCACGATGATCGACGAGTGGTTTATCGACAGAATCCACACGCTGGTCCGTATGGAAGAGAAGCTCCGCAAGGGGAAGCTGACGGATGAACTGCTTGCGCAGGCAAAGAGACTCGAGTTTCCTGACAACGTGATCGCTCGTTATACCGGCATTTCCGAAGAAGAAATCGCGAAGAGACGCTATGCCTGCGGCATTACCGCCAGATACAAAATGGTAGATACCTGTGCCGCGGAGTTCGAGGCGAAGACGCCGTACTTCTATTCGGTTTATAACAGAAATGACGTGGACGAAGCCGCGGAAAGAGTGACGAAGCGCAGGAAGATTCTGGTTCTCGGCTCCGGTCCGATCCGCATCGGCCAGGGCATCGAATTTGACTACTGTTCTGTTCACGCGACCTGGGCTTTTTCGAAGGCCGGATTTGAGACAATTATCATCAACAACAACCCCGAGACGGTTTCCACGGACTTTGACATTGCGGACAAGCTGTATTTTGAGCCGCTGACGCCCGAAGACGTGAAAAACGTCATTGACATCGAGCACCCCGACTACGCTGTTGTGCAGTTCGGAGGACAGACGGCCATCAAGCTGACCGCGGCTCTGACAAAATTCGGTGTGCCGATTCTCGGCACGGATGCCAAGGATGTGGACGCGGCGGAAGACCGCGAAATATTTGATCAGGTTCTGCAGAAAACCGGCATAAAGAGAGCGGAAGGCGCCACTGTTTTCACAGCGGAGGAAGCAAAGGCAGTTGCTCACCGTCTGGGCTATCCCGTGCTTGTACGTCCTTCCTACGTACTTGGCGGCCAGGGCATGCAGATCGCGATTTCCGACGAGGAAATCGAACAGTTCATGGCGGTCATCAACCGCTATACGCAGGAGCACCCGATCCTTGTCGATAAATATCTGCAGGGTACCGAAACCGAAGTTGATGCTGTCTGCGACGGCGAGAATATTCTGATTCCCGGTATTATGGAGCATATCGAACGCTCTGGCGTACATTCGGGAGATTCGATTTCCGTTTATCCTGCGCAGTCGCTTTCAGCGAAGGTGAAGGAGACGATCGCCGAATACACGAGACGGCTGGCAATGGAACTGCATATCGTAGGTCTTATCAACGTGCAGTTCATCGCGGTCGGCGAAGAGGTTTACATTATCGAGGCAAACCCCCGCTCGTCGAGAACCGTGCCTTATATCAGCAAGGTGACCGGCATTCCGATCGTGGATCTTGCTGCGCGCTGCATGCTGGGCCATAAAATCACGGAGTTCGGTTATAAGCCCGGCCTCGCGCCGGAGGCAGGTACGATCGCAATCAAGATGCCTGTTTTCTCTACGGAAAAGATCCGCGGCGCGGAGATTTCGGTCGGCCCTGAGATGAAGTCCACCGGCGAATGCCTCGGCATTTCCAGGGACTTCAACGAAGCTTTATATAAGGCGTTTATGGGTGCCGGTGTCGATCTGCCGAGGCACAGACAGATGATCATTACGGTGAAAGATGCCGACAAGGGAGAAATCATCGATATTGCGAGACGCTACGCGAACCTCGGGTACATTATTTACTCGACCCTCGGCACAGCTGCAGTTCTGCAGGACAACAATATTCCCTGCAGAAGAGTTAACCGTATCGATCAGGAGTCTCCGACTGTCATGGATCTGCTTCTCGGGCATAAGATCGATCTGGTCATTGATACGCCGACGCAGGGACGCGACAAGAACCGCGACGGCTTCCTGATCCGGCGCACGGCAATTGAAACCGGCGTTACAACGATCACATCGCTGGATACGGCGAAGGCTCTTGTTTCTTCGCTTGAGCATCAGGCCGAGGAAACCAGCCTGTCCGTGATCGATATCGCGAAGCTGGACAGCAAGATAGAGAAAGCAAAAGGACTTGAATAAAAGAAATTACGCGAAGGAACTGGATTCGATCACGGAAGGACTGCAGAAAGAGGGAAGGGTTCCGACCCTCCTTCTGCAGTGCTGCTGCGCACCCTGTTCCAGTGCCTGCCTCGAGCGGCTGCGCGAGGATTTCCATGTTACGGTTTTCTTCTATAACCCGAATATTTCGGAGACTCTCGAATATGAGAAACGAAAAGCCGAGCTCGTGCGGCTGATCCATGCGTATAACCGCCAGGTCGACGAAGGGAGCTATGACGGCATGCTTTCCACGAAGCGGGCAAACCGGATTGAAATCCGGGACTGTAATTACGACGGAGCTGTTTTTGAGGCTGCTGCCAGAGGAATGGAAAACATTCCGGAGGGCGGCGAGCGGTGTACCAGATGTTTTGCGCTGCGCCTTGAAAAAACCGCTGCGGAGGCGAAGAAACAGGACTTTGATTACTTCACCACAACGCTTACGATTTCACCCTTAAAGGATGCGGACAGGCTGAATAAGATCGGCGAAGCGATGGGAGAAAAGTACGGCATCCCGTTTCTGCCGTCGGATTTCAAGAAGAAAGACGGATACAAAAGGAGCATTGAGCTCTCGAAGCGGTTCGGGCTGTACCGGCAGGACTACTGCGGCTGCAGATTCAGTAAGGCGGAGACGGAGAGAAGACGTAAAGAGAGAGCGTCCGGAGAAAGCGGCGTGACAACAGGAGTAAAGGCATGAAAGATTTTAAGGAATTGCAGGAACTTGTCGGAAGAAGGGGATTTGGCACCGCACTGTACGGGAATATCAACGGAGATCCGGTGTATCTGTCGAGGGGAATCCGGGAATTTTTCCTTGACGGGGACAACATTCAGAAGATTATTACTGCGGTAGACAGGTTTCAGAAGGGAGAGTTCGGCCTTGCGCAGAGCCGTGGCAAACTGGAGGTCAGAGGCCATGAGTACGGCTGCTATGATATCTGCGGTCTGCCGGCGCAGGACGGCGAGGACAATACCGTCTGGATTCACCGGGATGATGATGCCGTCATTGTTTATTTCCGGTTTGAAAGATAATGACGGCTGGACCAGAAAGAAAAGGAATTTATGAAACAGTTTTTAGATTACTTATCAGAGGAAACGGGAAAGGCGTTTGCCGCTGCAGGTTATGACGCTGCGCTCGGCAAGGTGAGCGTATCCGCAAGACCGGATCTTGCGGAGTATCAGTGCAACGGCGCGATGGCCGGCGCGAAACAGTATCACAAGGCGCCGTTTATGATTGCGCAGGAGGTTGCACAGAAACTGCAGGGCAGTGATGTTTTCGCGGACGTAAACGTCGTAAAGCCCGGCTTCATCAACCTGAATGTAAAAGGGAGCTTCCTGCGGTCATGGCTTCTGCAGATGCAGAAGGAACAAAAGTTCGGCATGGAGCAGCCGGAAAAGCCCCGCAAGGTCATCATTGACTACGGCGGGCCGAATGTTGCAAAACCCCTCCACGTAGGTCATCTCCGTTCGGCAGTGATCGGGGAGGCGGTCAAGAGAATTGTCTGTTATCACGGCGATACGGCGATCGGTGACATACACCTCGGCGACTGGGGACTGCAGATGGGACTTGTCATTACCGAGCTGCAGCACCGGCATCCGGAGCTGCCTTATTTTGACGAGAATTATACCGGCGAATACCCGCAGGAGGCGCCGTTTACCGTCAGCGATCTCGAGGAAATCTACCCGTACGCGAGCGGAATTTCCAAGACCGACGAGGCGTATCACGCGGAGGCGCTCGCGAACACGCACGCGCTGCAGGAAGGAAAACGCGGCCTGCGTGCTCTCTGGAAGCATATCATTAATGTTTCCGTCGCTGATATGAAGCGCAATTATGCCGCATTAAATGTTCATTTCGATCTATGGAACGGTGAGTCCACGGTCAATGACATTATTCCCGTCATGGTGCAGCAGATGAAGGACGGCGGCTATGCGCATGAAAGTCAGGGGGCTCTTGTTGTCGATGTCAGCGAGCCGGACGATACAAAGGAAGTTCCACCCTGCATGATATTAAAGTCCGACGGCGCCGCGCTTTATACGACGACGGATCTGGCTACGATCAAGATGCGGAAGGACGTGGACGACCCGGATCAGATCATCTACGTTGTTGACAAGCGGCAGGAGCTGCATTTCGTGCAGACCTTCCGCGCGGCGAGAAAGTGCGGTCTGATCGGAGATGATGTGAAACTCACGTTCCTTGGCTTCGGCACCGTGAACGGCAAGGACGGAAAGCCGTTCAAGACAAGAGACGGCGGGGTCATGCGTCTCGAAACGCTGATCCGGGACATCGATGAACAGATGCTGGAAAAGATCCGCACCAACAAAGACATTCCGGAAGAGGAGGCGGAAAAAACCGCAAAGCAGGTAGCCCTTGCCGCTATCAAATACGGTGACCTCTCCAATCAGGCGTCGAAAGATTATATCTTCGATACGGATAAATTTACATCTTTCGAAGGAGATACCGGCCCTTACATTCTATATACGATTGTCCGGATCAAATCCATCCTGAAGAAATATCAGGAGTCCTTGCAAGGTGCAGCAGGGGCGGCTCTGCCGGATGCGATCGCGGAGCCGAGGAGCAGTGCGGAAAAGGCACTGATGCGTGATCTTGCGGGCTTTGGCGCCATGATGGAAAACGCGTATGAGGAACTGGCTCCCCACAAAATCTGCGCCTATATCTATCAGCTGTCCAATGATTTCAACAGCTTTTATCATGGCACAAGAATTCTCCAGGAAGAGGATGAGAACACGAAGAAAGGCTGGATCGCCCTTCTTGCGCTCACGGAGCGGATTCTGAACACCTGCATTGACGTTCTGGGATTCAGCGCCCCGGAGCGCATGTAAAAACAGCACATCCCCGGGCTGCAGGCCTTTAAAAGTGAAGCTGGTTTTCTCTTTTCACGTAAGGCTTGTAGTCCGGGAGCAGCGATTTTACAATGTTGCCGGCTGCTGCCTCGTCTTCCTTCCGCACCCGGATGGTATAGATGTCGCGGTCAATTCTGCCATTTGGCCCGAAGTCGCGGTTGTCGAGCTTCGCTCCGCACCCGCAGACCGGCGGCTCATCCTGCCAGACCGATCCGTAGCAGCGGATTCCTTTTTCTCTGAGTGCCTTTTTCACTTCTTTGTACTGATTCTTTTGTCCTTTAGCTTCAAACACTTTTACTTTTTCAGCGAATAAGCGCATGGGATTCCTCCTTTCCATGTGTATACGATAAACAGCGGGGATACCAAAACGACAGGGAGTTCATAGCGGAACTCCGATGCGGATGGCACCGCGATAAACAGCGTAAGCAGAAGCGCAAAGCAGGGAAGGAACAGAAGCAGTCCTTTCTGTCCGGCGGTACGTGTTCTATTCATTTCAAACAGCAGCGCTGCGCAGATGATCAGGAGCCACGTATAGGTTCCCGCGCTCCATAGCAGCGAATAAACCGGAACAAAATTGCCGAGCTTTAAAGAAATCTCTTTGAACTTTACAAACGGTCCGCCGAGTTTCGGCTGCCAGGAAAGTCCGATATCATTGCCGAAAACCCCGTCAATGGTGACAGTTTCATAATTGTTTTCCGGAAACCAGTACCCTTCGGTCAGGTCCGCGAGTGCGCAAAGATAAGTGCCGGGATAACGACGTCCGAGATCCAGCCAGAGCCGGAAAAATTGCGCTTTATGTTCATCAAGGTATTCTTCATGTCCCGCGCGCACAAGCTCTTTCATGTTGTCGGCAAATCCCGCGTTGTAGAGAGAAGGAACTGCATCGAGATCAATGACGCAGGAGAGCAGCTCTTTCTGTTCCTTTGAGATTTCCTTTTTGTCAGCAAGGACGCGCGATACCTGCTGCAGCGGAACACAGAGGGATTCGATTGTATCCGGCTGTATTACCCCGGCGGCACGCATGACGGGACCGCGGAGGATGCCTGCAAGAAGAATGACCGGCAGGATTGTCAGAAGAAGCTTTTTCCGCTGCCCCTTCATGCCGGCGATCAGAAACGGCGTCATGACAAGGAAAGCGTACCAGCCGTTGGAGCGCAGAAGGCAGATCGAAAATGAAAGGATGCCGAAAACGATCCATGCGATGATGTTTTTACGAACGCTCTCCCCGCGATCTTGCAAAAGCTGCAGCAGACTGCAGCAAAACAGCAGGAATACGCCGGAAAAGAACGAATCCTTCAGCACATAGACCGAAAAGACGTTCATAAACGGCAGTACACTGAAAAAGAGAATGCAGGGAATCAGGACGCGCAGGCGCTGCGTAAACTGCCGGATCGTCTGCATAGCCACGCCGCCGCAAAAAGCCAGAAAGAGCATCTGAAACAGCGTGTAAAAACTGATGGCTGTGTTGATATCAGCCGTAAAAAGTCTTCCCAGATGGTAAAACAGCGAGATCACCAGTGTATGCGTGACAGGATGATGATTGGACCATGGCGATACGCCGACGATCTGCATGATCTGGTTGACGCCGTCCGGTGAGATGATGCCCGGATACTCGTAAAGAAAACAGGGAAGATCGAAGAGCACGCAGAGAACGAACGTTATGCCTGCGATATGCTTCCGGACAAATTCTTTCGGGGAGCTTCCGGCGGGCGCGGCGGCTGTCTCGTCTTTCGCGCCGCTCAGCCAGAGGGAAAAGAGCAGCAGAAGCAGTACCCGCACAAGAAGAAACATGCCCGCAAAAACAATACCGAGCGCTGCTCCCCTGAAAAGCGGGGAACGAAAATTTCCGGTATAGCGTGTTCGCCCGTACGTACAGAAAAACGCAGCGAACAGAAGGCTTACGAGATCAAAAGAAACAATTTCATGATCTTTGGAAAACGCGGAACCTCCGGCTGCGGCAGAGTGTCCGAAGAAACCGTATACGGAATAAAAAAGCAGAATCAGTGCCGGCAGAACCAGCGCAGGGACAAGGCTCCTGCTGCTCATTTGTCCGACGATGGAAACTGCGCACGCCGAAAGAAACGCTTGCAGAACGGAATGAAATTTTATATGAGATTTCACGAACAACATAGAGACCTCCGTATCTTTTCCCATTTTAACGGCTGCGTCCTCGAAAGTCCACAGGTGCCCGGCACCGCATTGTGTGCCATCAGGACTCCTCCGCCGGAATCGGGAATCCTGCACTGCGGCGACGCTCCGGCTTCCTGTTTTGCCGCTGCAAATCACGGTCCCCGTAATTTACAATCCCCGTAAAAAGTGATAAGTTAAACTAAATATATACTGCGAGGTGACGATATGTCAGTATTCAAGGGCGCCGCGGTTGCCATCATTACACCTTTTCATGATGACGCGGACAAAACGATAAATTATGATGTTTTTGCGGATCTGATTGATTATCAGATTGAACACGGAACGGACGCGATTGTTGTCTGCGGATCTACAGGAGAAGCGGCGACCATGACCGAGGAAGAGCATCTGGCTGCCTGCCGTTTTGTGATTGATTATGTGAAGAAAAGAGTCCCGGTCATCGCGGGAACCGGTTCCAACTGCACGAGAACCGCGATCGAACTTTCCCGTGAAGTTGCAGGATACGGCGCTGACGCGCTGCTCCTTGTGACGCCCTACTATAATAAGGGGACACAGGAGGGCATGTACCGGCATTTTCGCACAGTGGCGCAGGAAGTACCCGGCACAGACATCATCCTTTACAACGTGCCGTCGAGAACAGGCGGAAACATTCTGCCGGCAACGGTCGCAAGACTTGTCAGGGATGTGCCGAACATTACAGGAATCAAGGAAGCGTCCGGCAACATCAGCCAGATTGTCGAACTGATGACGGATACGGATGGTAAGATCGAGCTTTATTCTGGCAACGATGATCAGGTTGTGCCTCTCATGTCGATGGGCGGTCTCGGCGTGATTTCGGTTGTTTCCAATATTGCTCCGCAGGCGATGCATGATCTTTGCGCGAAGTTCTTCGCAGGGGATATTGCGGGAGCCGCGAAGCTGCAGAGAGATACGCACGCTTTGTTTAAGAATCTGTTCAGTGAGGTTAACCCGATTCCGGTCAAGAAAGCAGTCAATCTCCTTGGCTTCAATGCGGGCCCTCTGCGCATGCCTCTAACGGAAATGTCCGAGGGCGCCGCGCAGGAGCTGAAAAAGGCAATGGAGGCGTTCGGCCTGATTTAAGGGCTGCTGACGCGGAATGCCAGGGCCGGTTGGGAGCAGCCGGTCTGCCCGGAAAATGAATTATGGAGTGAATATGACGAAAATTATACTGCATGGCGCCTGCGGCCGCATGGGCCGTATGATCACAGATATTGTAAGGAAGGATGAAGACGCGGTTATTGTCGCGGGAGTCGATGCGTTTCAGAACGCGCCCTCTGACTTTCCGCTTTACAAAACACTGGAGGAAGTCACAGAACAGGGCGATGTCCTCGTGGATTTCTCGAACAGCAAGGTGACGGATCAGGTGATCGACTACTGCGTCTCCAAGAAGCTTCCTGCAGTCATCTGTACAACGGGCCTTTCGGCAGATCAGCTGACGCATCTGCGCGATGCATCGAAGGTTATTCCGGTGCTGCGCTCTGCCAACATGTCCGTCGGCATCAACCTGCTTCTGAATATTCTGAAGGAAGCGGCGCCGAAGCTGGCAGCTGCCGGTTTTGATATTGAAATTCTGGAAAAACATCACAATCAGAAGCTGGATGCGCCCAGCGGTACGGCGATTGCGCTGGCGGATGCCGTAAACGAAGCGCTTCCGGAGCCTTACGCGTATGTCTATGACCGCAGCGGCAGAAGAGAAGCACGCCCGCAGAAGGAAATCGGCATTTCCGCGATCCGCGGAGGCACGATTCCTGGAGACCACGACGTGATTTTTGCCGGGGAGGACGAAGTTGTGACTTTCTCCCACAGAGCGTACAGCCGCGCAATTTTCGGAAAAGGGGCGGTTGCTGCAGCGAAATTCCTTTCGGGCAAGCCTGCGGGACTCTATGACATGCAGGATGTTCTTGCATAAAGCATCTGCCGGTACAGCCTGCCGGCAGCATGTAATTTGATTGCGTATGAAAATCAGACCTTGTATTGATATTCACAACGGGAAAGTGAAGCAGATCGTCGGCGGTACGCTGCGCGACGGAAATGCATCTCTGAGCGGTGCGGAATCCGGGAGCTGTGCGCAGCAGAATTTTGTATCCGGAAAAGATGCCGCCTGGTACGCGGATCTTTACAGACAGAAGAAGCTATCCGGCGGACATATCATACTTTTAAACAGCGCCTCCACGGATCCGGCCATGTATGAGCTGGACCGGCAGCAGGCGCTTTCTTCTCTGCGCGCCTATCCTCAGGGAATGCAGGTCGGAGGCGGCATTACGCCCCAAAACGCGGGCAGTTTTCTGGATGCCGGCGCCTCGCATGTCATTGTCACTTCATATGTTTTCCGGGACGGAAGGCTGGATGAAGAGCGCCTTGCGGAAATGCTTGCTGCTGTTGGCAGGAAAAGGCTGGTTCTGGATCTTTCCTGCAGAAGAATCAGCGCGCCCTTTGCCGGGGAGAACTGCGCGGATGAAGATGCGCCGCGCTATGCCGTCGTGACAGACAGATGGCAGAAGCTTACGGAGCTGATCCTTTCAAGGAGAACAATCGAAGACGGGCTGCTGGACAGGCTTTCGCGGAAGTGTGATGAGTTTCTGATTCATGCCGCGGATGTGGAGGGGAAACGCTCCGGCATTGAGAAGCCGCTTGTTGCGATGCTTGGAGAATGGCAGAGAAAGAGCGGTTTTCCGGTTACTTATGCCGGAGGCGTACATGCGGTTTCGGATCTGGATGAAATCAAAAGGCTCTCATCGGGGAGAATGGATGTCACGGTCGGCAGCGCTCTGGATATTTTCGGAGGAAATCTGTCACTGGACGCGCTGGTCCGCCGGGCGGGCAGCTGAACGCGCGGCGCAGCCGGTGCTGTGAGACGGCTCAGTTTCCCGGCGCGGCCGGTGCTGCGAGTCAGCTCAGTTTCCCGGCGCGGCCGGTGCCGCGAGACGGCGAACCGCTTCGGGCAGTTCCCGGATATCACTTATGACAGCTGCCGGGTGCTGCGCACTGCCAAAGCCGTAGGAAGCGTGGATAAAAGGAATCCCCGCCCTGTCAGCGGCAATTTCATCCATCTGTGTATCGCCGAGGTACAGGCAGGTGTTTTGACGCAGATGATTGCGCTCCATCAGGATGCGGATGGTGTCCCCTTTCGGCAGCTTTGTCCTGCCAAAACAATCGTAATCCGTAATCAATTCCGCCATCCTCTTATTTGCGAGCATTGCCTCGATATATCCTTCCTGGCAGTTGCTGACGATGTAGAAGCGGCAGGGGTTTGTTCTGGATAAGATCATGGCACGCAGTGTATCTTCCAATCCGGGGTAAATTACGCCGGGGTGCGCCGAAAGATATTCATTTTCATGCGACATGCACTCGTCCATGAGGCGCGCGCGGTCCGCTTCAGAGACGGAAGGGAAAAGGCTGTGTGCAATGTCGGTCATGGTTTTGCCCATCTGGGAATATGTATCATCGACGGTAAGTACAAGATCCGTGAGGTCTCTGTGCGCGGCGAGTACTTCGTTCCAGGCATTTGTAACCTGCGGCGCGCTGTCCCAGATTGTACCGTCAACATCGAGTATAATATTGCTGATCATAGGTGTCCTTTCGCTTTTACAGCTCTGTTTCTGACCATCATAGTAAAAGTGTCAGGCAAACGCAAGAAATTATTGGTAATTTAACAATTGGCTTCTGAAAAAAACGGAAAGAGGTAGAAGAGTATGAAAAAGGTTACAGTATTTGTCATCACAGGATGCCCTTACTGCGCGCAGGCAAGAAAGGCGCTGAAGGAGCTGGTTTCGGAAAACCCGGAATACGCAAAGGTGGAATTTGAAGAAATCAATGAGATGGAGCACCCGGAAATCGCGAATGAGTATGACTATATGGCTTGCCCGTCCATGTTTATCGGGAAAGAAAAGATCTATGAAGCACATGTCGGTGAGAAGTATGACGAGTGCAAGGCGCATGTGAAACAGGTGCTGGAAGCTGCGATGGCGTAAGCCGCAGTGCAGCCGCAGCGTTGCAATACTACTTTATACAGACGAATTGGCGAAGCTGCCGCTTTGGAGAGATGTTTCCGGAGCGGCAGTTTTCGTGATTTGACGTGCGGTAGAAATGTCTTGAATTCAGTACAATGCTATGCAGTTATGGCGTATTGCATAAACCGCGGCCCGGTACACAAAATCAAGTTATTCGTACAAATGTTGTCCTGACAACATATTTGCCGGACATCCCATGGTATAACACTTTCAGAACGTAAGAAGGAGGACGAAGAAATGGCAAAGAAAATTGATCTTACCCGTACCGTTTATGAACTTACACAGGAGTATCCTGAACTGATACAGATTATGGAAAAGCTTGGCTTCACGGAAATTACGAAAAAGCCCATGCTGATGTCCGCCGGTAAAATAATGGCTCAGTCACATTTTCTGTGTGATGCAGGGTTCCGGTCATAGTCCCGACGGCTGATGTCGAAGATCTTCAGGAAGAAGTATTCGTCATCTGGATAGCCATAGCCCTGCCGCCTGAGTGTTTTG